>Ga0157369_10000769_pt1 | contig 41469 bp, 38 predicted proteins | sample C25metaG_FD_113461 | JGI IMG/M metagenome (GOLD analysis project Ga0157369, IMG submission 113461) | Corn rhizosphere microbial communities from Kellogg Biological Station, Michigan, USA - C2-5 metaG | ecosystem: Host-associated > Plants > Roots > Rhizosphere > Soil | place: USA: Michigan... | reverse complement strand
TTTTTACCGTCGTCGATGGTCTGGGTAGCTGCGGCGCTCTGCGACATAGCGGCTCTCTCTTTATTATGATTTTTTGCGATGCAAAGGGTAACGTTGATCGCCCCGAGAGTCTCGGTCACCTTTGGCCGGATTGTCTTTGTGCCTGAGCACAGGGTTTGCCGCCAGACCCTGTGCGGGTGAACAACTGCCAGTGCCATAAATCAAGGATTGCCACCGCTATGTTCGAACTCGATCACGACCTCGCCCAGGACATCGTCGACCGGGCCATGGCCATTTTGCCCTACAACGTCAATGTCATGGACAGCCAGGGGCTGATCCTCGGCAGTGGTGAACCTGAACGCATCAACACCCGTCACGAAGGCGCGCAACTGGTGCTGGCCAACGGTCGCGTGGTCGAGATCGATGCGCAGACTGCTGTGCATTTGAAAGGCGTGCAACCGGGGATCAACCTGCCGCTGTTGCTCGATCAACGCCTGATCGGCGTGCTCGGTATCACCGGCGAGCCGGAGCAACTGCGTACCTACGCCGAACTGGTGCGCATGACTGCCGAAATGCTCGTTGGCCAGCGTAATCAGCAGGCTGAGCAGCAATGGCGGCGTCAGCGTTGTGATGATTTGCTGGCGCTGCTGCTGAGCGAGGCGGGGGACTCGCCGCGACTGGTTGATGAGGCGCAGCAGCTTGGACTCAAACCGCAATTGACGCGGGTGCCGTATCTGTTCGAACTCGGCCTTGAGCATGGGCCGGGGCAAACCGTTGAGGCGCTGAGTGCCTGGCTGACTTCGCGTTATCCGGACAGTTGGTGCGTGAGTTCGGCGAAGTCATCGCTGCTGTGGTGCCGGCCGGCGAGTCAAAACGTCGAGCATGATCGCCTGCTGGAAAAACTCGACGGCCTGGGCTGGAAGATTCTGCGCATCGCCGTAGGCGGGCAGGCCGATGGACTGGCGGGGCTGCGCCGTTGTTATCGTCGGGTCGGTGATTTGCTCGCCTATGGTCGCGAAGTGTTGCCGCACTCACGATTGCTGACGTTGAACCGCTATCGCTTGCCAGTGATGTTGTGGCGGCATCGCAACGACGATGCACTGGACGAATTGCTCAAACCGTTGCGCAAGGTGATTGCCAAGGATGGTAACGGCCAACTGCTGGCGACGCTGCGCAGTTGGTGCGAGCACGATGGCCAGAGTCAGGCGTGTGCCGATGCGCTGGGGATTCATCGCAACAGTTTGCGTTACCGGATGGAGCGGATTGCCGAGTTGAGCGGGGTTGATCCGTTGCGGCTCGATGGGATGCTGGCGCTGTATCTCGGGGTGCAGCTGCTGCCGCAGACCGACCTGTCGGCATGAGGCGTTCTTCAGGACGCCATCGCGAGCAGGCTCACTCCTACATTTGGAATGCATTCCCCTGTAGGAGTGAGCCTGCTCGCGATGGCGGCGGTACATTCACCGCAGAGCCTTTTGTGAAAATGAACAATAAACGCCCCCGCCACTTGTGCAGCGGACAGGCGTCAAGGCGCAGGCCGACTGGCAGCATGAGGGGCATTGCAACCGGAGAATTCCCATGAAGATCGTCATCGCCCCCGATTCGTTCAAGGACAGCCTCAGTGCCCAAGGCGTCGCCGAAGCCATTGCCCTCGGCCTGGCCCAGGTCTGGCCGCAGGCAACGATGGTCAAATGCCCGATGGCTGACGGCGGCGAAGGCACGGTCGAATCGATCCTCGCCGCGTGCGAAGGCGAACTGCGCCGCACCCGTGTGCGCGGCCCTTTGGGCATGCCAGTCGACGCTGCGTGGGGCTGGTTGCCGCACAACCACACGGCAATTATCGAAATGGCCGAAGCCAGTGGCCTGCAATTGGTCCCGCTGGGGCAACGTGATGCCTGCATCAGCAGCACCTTCGGTACCGGCGAATTGATTCGCGCGGCGCTGGATGCCGGTGCGCAACGGGTGATTCTGGCAATTGGCGGCAGTGCGACCAACGATGGCGGCGCCGGGGCGATGCAGGCGTTGGGCGTGAAGTTGCTCGATGCGCAACATCAGTCGCTGGTGCCCGGCGGCTTGGCACTGGCGCAATTGGCACAACTGGACGTGAGCGAACTCGACCCGCGTCTGGCGCAGGTGCGCTTCGATATCGCGGCCGACGTGGACAACCCGCTGTGTGGTCCTCACGGTGCCTCAGCGATTTTCGGCCCGCAAAAAGGCGCGTCGCCGGCGCAGGTGCAGCAACTCGATCAGGCCTTGGGCCACTTCGCCGGGTTGTGCGCACGAGCGTTGGGCAAAGACGTTCGCGACGAACCGGGCAGCGGTGCCGCGGGTGGTCTGGGCTTTGCGGCCAAGGCTTTTCTCGGCGCGCAATTTCAAGCTGGGGTGGAAGTGGTCGCCGAACTGGTCGGCCTCGCCGAAGCGGTCAAAGGCGCTGATCTGGTGATTACCGGGGAAGGGCGCTTCGATGCCCAGACCTTGCGCGGTAAGACGCCGTTCGGTGTTGCGCGGATTGCCAAACAGCACGCGGTGCCGGTGATTGTCATCGCCGGGACGTTAGGTGAGGGTTATCAAGCGCTTTACGGTCACGGCATCGATGCGGCATTCGCCGTGACCAGCGGCCCGATGACGCTGGAACAGGCCTGCGCCGAAGCACCGCGCCTGCTGCGCGAACGCGCTACCGATATTGCCCGCGTCTGGCAGATGGCCAAACACAGCGTGTGAAACAGGTTCACAGGGTGTTTCAATCTTGTAACACCCTGAAAAATAGTTGCTCTTGTCCCGCAATCTTCCTAAAGCCTGGCCGATACAGCTAACAGGCGCGCACATAAATTCCTAAAACAGTGACGCCGGACTGAGCCCGTTCCCTCGGGCCAGTGATCACGCATGGACGCTCGTAGTTTCTATCTCCCGAGAGCTCAACTATGTCCCTGCGTAACCTGAATATCGCGCCCCGTGCCTTCCTCGGTTTTGCCTTTATCGCCTTGCTGGTGATTGTGCTCGGCGTGTTCGCCGTCAGCCGCATGACGGTCATCCGCCAGGCTTCGATTGACATGGACTCGACGCAATTGCCCAGCGTCACCCACCTCAGCGTGATAACGGAAAACGCTCTGCGCATGCGCATCCTGTCCTTTCGCGTGCTGGTCAATCGCGAACCGGCCAGCCTGCAAGAAGCGCAAACGCGCATCGCCGTACTGGTCGACAAGGCGCGCAAGGCTCAGGCCAGCTATGCCGCACTGCCGGCAGGTCCGGAAGAGCGGGCGTTGTACCAGACCTTCGCGACCACGCTGGACAACTACCTGCAGGCGCAGAACCAGATGATGGAGCTGTCGCGTCAGGACAAACTCGACGAGATGCGTACCCTGATCAACACGCGGATCAAGGAAGGCACCGACCAGATGGGCGAGCAGCTCAACAAACTGATCGCCATGAATGCTTCCGACGCGAAAACCGCGTCGATCCAGGCCGGCCAATATTATGACAGCGCCATCACGGGGATCATTATCGTCGCTGTTTTCGCAGCCGTTGCCACCGTGCTACTGGCCTGGTTGCTGACCCGCAGTATCGTCACACCGCTGAACCGTGCGGTGCAGGCCGCGCAAACCATTGCTGACGGCAACCTCAGCAAAGTCATCGAAGTCGACGGCAAGGACGAACCGGCCCGCCTGCTCGAAGCGCTCGCGGCGATGCAGAACAACCTGCGCAAAACCATCGAACAGATCGCCGGTTCCGCCACGCAACTGGGCGCCGCTGCCGAAGAACTCAGCGCGGTGACCGAAGAAGCTTCCCGTGGTCTGCAGCAGCAGAACAACGAAATCGAGCAAGCCGCCACCGCCGTCAACGAGATGACCGCCGCCGTCGAAGAAGTCGCGCGCAACGCCGTGTCGACCTCCGAAGCCTCGAACCAGTCGACCCACGCCGCCCGCGAAGGTCGCGATCAAGTGGTGAAAACCGTCGACGCGATCCAGACCATGACCCACGACGTGCAGAACACCGCGTACATGATCGAAGGACTCGCCGCACAGGGCCGCGACATTGGCAAAGTACTCGACGTGATCCGTGCCATCGCCGAACAGACCAACCTGCTGGCACTCAACGCGGCCATCGAAGCGGCCCGCGCCGGTGAGGCCGGGCGCGGTTTTGCCGTGGTCGCGGACGAAGTGCGGGCATTGGCCCATCGCACTGCGCAATCGACCCAGGAAATCGAAAAAATGGTCGCCGGCATCCAGAACGGCACCGGCGAAGCGGTGTCCTCGATGCAGCAAAGCAACCAGCGCACCCAGACCACTCTGGAAATGGCCCGCGCGGCCGGTGTGGCGCTGGAGCAGATCACCCAATCGATCCATCAGATCAACGAACGCAACCTGGTCATCGCCAGCGCCTCGGAAGAACAGGCGCAGGTCTCGCGCGAGGTCGACCGCAACCTGGTCAACATCCGCGATCTGGCCACGCAATCGGCCGCTGGGGCCAACCAGACCAGCGCCGCGACCCACGAACTGTCGCGTCTGGCGGTAGATTTGAATGCGATGGTGGCGCGTTTTGTGATTTGAGATACGGTGAAGGCTGAAGACCGCGCAATCAGGAGACGTACATGCGCTATTCAGCCTTGACCCAACGAATCGCCGGAGAGGGAGCAGCCGCCTGGCAGATTCACGACCGAGCGCTGGAGTTGCGCGCCGAGGGTGTCGATATCCTGTTGCTGAGCGTGGGCGATCCGGATTTCGATACACCGCTGCCGATTGTCCACGGCGCGATCGACAGTTTGCTCGCGGGCGATACCCATTATTCCGAAGTGCGTGGTCGTCTGGCGCTGCGCAAGCTGATTGCCGAACGGCATCGTCGGCGCAGCGGGCAAGCGGTGGATGCTGACCACGTGATCGTCATGCCCGGCGCGCAATGCGCGGTGTATTCAGTGGCGCAATGCTTGCTGGATCCGGGCGATGAAGTGATCGTCGCCGAACCGATGTATGTCACCTACGAAGGCGTGTTTGGCGCTTGTGGCGCGACGGTTGTGCCGGTGCCGGTGCGCCCGGAAAACGGCTTTCGCGTTGATCCGGCCGATGTCGCTGCGCGGATCACGCCGAAAACCCGCGCCATGCTGCTCAACAGTCCGAACAACCCTAGCGGTGCCAGCCTGTCACTGCTGATCTGGCAGGAGCTGGCCGCGCTGTGCGTGCGGCATGACTTGTGGCTGATCAGCGACGAGGTCTACAGCGATTTGCTTTACGAAGGTCAGCACGTCAGCCCGGCCAGTTTGCCGGGCATGGCTGAGCGCACGGCGACCATTAACAGCCTGTCGAAATCCCACGCCATGACCGGTTGGCGCATCGGCTGGATGATCGGGCCGAAATCACTGGCCGAACATTTGGTCAATTTGTCGCTGAGCATGTTGTTCGGGTTGCCGGATTTTGTGCAGAAGGCCGCAGAGATTGCGTTGCAGTCAGATCTGCCGGAAGTGACGCAAATGCGCGAGGAATATCGCCTGCGCCGGGATCTGGTGTGCGAACGTCTAAACGGTTGCCCGGGGCTGTATCCGATTCGCCCGGATGGCGGCATGTTCGTGATGGTTGATGTGCGTCAGACGGGCCTTGGCGCTCAAGCGTTTGCCGAGCAGTTGCTGGAGGGTTATGGCGTTTCAGTGCTGGCCGGTGAGGCGTTCGGGCCCAGTGCAGCGGGGCACATCCGGATTGGTCTGGTGCTGGATCGGGTGAAACTGGCGGATGCTTGTGCGCGGATTGCGCTTTGCGCGGCGCAGTTGTTACAAGCGCGCAGTGCCTGACACTTCACAGATTGATCGTTCCCACGCTCCGCGTGGGAATGCCTCAAGGGACGCTCCGCGTTCCAGCTTCCAGAAGGGACGCAGAGCGTCCCGGGCTGCATTCCCACGCAGAGCGTGGGAACGATCAGGTCTCAGCCCTGCCAAGCCGATGGATTCACCAGATTCGCCGGTTTCTCGCCACTCAACGCCGCCAACAGATTCTCCACCGCACAGCGCGCCATCGCTTCACGCGTCTCATGCGTTGCCGAGCCCATATGCGGCGTCGCCACCACATTGTTCAGTTGCAGCAGCGGCGAATCATGATTCAGCGGCTCACGCTCAAACACATCCAGCCCCGCCGCCCGAATCCGCTGATGACGCAGCGCCTCAATCATCGCCGCCTCATCGACCACCTTGCCCCGCGAGATATTGATGAAGATGCTTTTCGGGTGCATCAGCGCGAACTGCTCGGCGCCGATCAAACCTTCGGTCTGCGCGGTCAGCGGCAAGGTCAGACAAATGAAGTCGGCCTGCTTGAGCAGATCTTCCAGGCTGCGGTATTGCGCATCGAATCGCGCCTCAACTGCCGGTTTGCGTGACTGGCTGTGATAGAGCACCGGCATACCGAAACCGAAATGCCCACGCTGCGCCAGCGCCTCGCCGATGCGGCCCATGCCGATAATCCCTAGCGTCTTGCCATGCACATCGGTGCCGAAGTGCGCCGGGCCGATATTGCGGTTCCATTGGCCGCTGCGCACCATGTTCGCCAGTTCGACCACACGCCGCGCGGCGGCGAGGATCAGGGCGAAACCGGTGTCGGCGGTGGTTTCGGTGAGCACGTCCGGAGTGTTGCTCAGCAGGATCTGGCGCCGGGTCAGGTAATCGATGTCGTAGTTGTCGACGCCCACCGAGACGCTGGCGATGGCCTCCAATTGCGGTGCCAGATCAAGCAACGCCGCATCAAGTTTCAGGCTGGCGCCGAGCAAACCGTGGGCGCGGGGCAAGGCGTCGCGCAGTTGCATCAGACCGTCGGCGTCGAGGCTATTGATCAGCGTGACGTCGCACTGTTCCTGCAAACGCGCCATCAGCGCGGGCGAAAGTTTCTTGTACAACACGACCTGTTTTTTCATGGCAAAGTCTCTTCAGGAATGCGCTGGCACGGCCGGCGTGGCAACGGCTTTGGCAACGACGCGATCACTGGCGCCGGGCTTGAGAAAAATCGTCAGCACCACCGACAGCAGCAACGCGCCACTCATCAGCAGATACGAAGCGCCGGGTGAACCGGTGGAGCTGTTCAGATAACCGACCAGATACGAGCCGCCGAACGAACCGAGTGCGCCCATGCTGTTGATCAGTGCCATCGCACCACCGGCGACGTTGGCTGGGAGAATCTCCGGGACGATGGCAAAGAACGGCCCGTAAGGCGCATACATACAGGCGCCGGCAATCACCAGCAGCGTGTACGACCACCAGAAATGCTCAGCGCCCAGTGCGTAGGAGCCGTAAAACGCGATGGACGCGATCAGCAGCGGTGGCCAGACAAAGCGTTTGCGTTTCTGCAACTTGTCCGAACCCCACGACACCACGAGCATACCGATCACCGCCGCCAGATACGGCAGCGCCGACAGCCAGCCGGCCTCGATCATGTCCATTTGCGCGCCGGCCTTTAGGATCGACGGCAGCCACAGCACAAAACCGTAAACGCCGATGCTCCAGCAGAAAAACTGCAGCGCCAGAATGATCACCTTCGGCGAGCGGAATGCCTCGGCGTAGTTCTTTACCGCTTTGATGCCGACCTGTTCGGCGGCGAGTGCGCTTTCCAGATCGTGCTTTTCCTGCTCGTTGAGCCACTTGGCCTGCGCCGGACGATCATCGGCCAGACGCCACCAGATAAATGCCCAGAGCACTGCCGGCAAACCTTCAATGATGAACATCCAGCGCCAGCTGAAATGCTGCACCAGATAACCTGAAACCACCGACATCCACAGCATCGTCACCGGGTTGCCAAGAATCAGAAAAGTGTTGGCTCGCGAGCGTTCGGCACGGGTGAACCAATGGCACAGATAGACCAGCATTGCCGGCATCACCGCCGCTTCGACCACGCCGAGCATGAAGCGAATGACGATCAGCCAATAGGCGTTGGAGACCACACCGGTCAGCGTGGCGAGCCCGCCCCAGAGAATCAGGCTGACGAAAATCAGCTTCTTCACGCTGTGTTTTTGCGCGTAGATCGCACCCGGCACCTGGAAGAAAAAGTAACCGAGGAAGAACAGTGCGCCGAGCAGCGATGACAGGCCCGGAGTGATCATCAGGTCTTCGGCCATGCCCGATGCGGCGGCGAAGCCGTAGTTGGCGCGATCGAGATACGCCAGGCTGTAGGTGATGAACACGATCGGCATGATGTACCACCAGCGGCGGGTGGCGAGGGTTGCGGTTTTCATGGGTGTTGCTCCTGAGCTTGTTGTTTTTGTCGCAGCAGGTTCAATGAATCGGTTGTCTCTCAGGGCCTCATCGCGAGCAGGCTCACTCCTACAGGGGAACGCGTTTCAAATGTAGGAGTGAGCCTGCTCGCGATTGGCGTCTTCGAATTCGGTAAATAATTCAGCCCGGGTTGGAAGGCCCTCCATATCCCCGCGACTCTGCACCGCCCGACTGCCAATCCAGTTCGCGCGCTGCACCGCTTCGGCAAAACTCTGTTGTTCCAGCAGGGCACTGATCATCCCCACCGCAAAACCATCACCGGCACCGACCGTGTCGACGACATTGGCCACCGGCACACCAGCGACAAACCCCTGATCCAGCTGCGTGCGGTAATACGCGCCTTGCGGGCCGAGTTTGATCGCTACCGCTTCCGCACCTTGATCGAGATAAAACGCAGCAATGTCCGCCGGGTCGTCGAAACCGGTGAGCAAACGACCTTCGCTCAACCCCGGCAGCACCCAATGGGCGAGGGCGGCGAGGCGGTTGATCTCGCGGATCATTTCGCCCTCGCTGGCCCACAGACTCGGGCGCAGATTGGGGTCGAACGATACGCTGCGCCCGGCATTGCGCATGCGTGTCATCAGTTCAAAGGACATCTCCCGCGCCGAGGCCGAGAGCGCTGGAGGGATGCCAGTCGCATGCAGATGGCGGGCGCTCAACAGGCTGGCCGTAATCGACTGCGGCGACAGATGACTGGCCGCCGAACCGCGCCGGAAATACTCGACCTGCGGGTCGCTGCCATCGTCGTTGCGCGATTTGAACTGGAAACCGGTCGGGTGCTGTTTATCCACGTCAACGTGGCTGCAATCCAGACCTTCCTTGATCAAGGTTTCGACCACAAAGCGTCCGAGCGAATCATTACCGACCCGGCTCAGCCACGTGACATTGAAACCCAGACGCGAAAGCCCGATCGCGACATTGCTGTCGGCCCCGGCGATACGCTTGTGGAAGTGCTCGACCGCCGCCAGATCACCGGTCTGCTCGGCGACCAGCATCACCATGGTTTCACCGAACGAGAGAATATCGATCTCAGACATGGGCAGGCTCCAGTCGGGATTGGCCGAGGCGGGCGAGGGCGGCGACGTGCTCGCTGGTCAACTGCACCAGGTCATCGCCTTGCAACGGGTATTCGGCGGCGCGCATAACGCCTTGGGCCATGTGCCGCAGCAGTTGTTCCCACAGATGCAGGTCACTGACGGCGGGCGGCACGGCGACCAGTTTGCCGTCGGCGCGACGGGCCACGGCTTTGCAGTGCACATAGCCGACATGCCGGCCGAGCAGGCGGGCGGCGCTGGTGGCGGACTGGTCCTGCCACTGCCAGTTGCCGATGTCGAAGGTCATTTTGATCGGCAGGTTGTGCTGTTCGACAGCGGCGAAAAAGCGCTGAAATGGTTCGATGCGACCGCCGTGCAGGGTCTGGTCGTTTTCCACCAGCAACTGCACCGGGCTGAGCTTCAAGCGTTCGGCCAGGGCTTGCAGATCGTTGGTGTCGGTGAAGTAGCCGAGAGAAACCTTCAGCCATTTCGAACCGAACGCTTCGGCCTGTTGCAGTGCGGTGATCAGCTCGGGATTCGGCTGCGCCTGACCGGCCAGCCACAGTTCGGTGGGCGAGGAATAGATGCTTTGCAGACCCTGCGCCAGCGTGGCCTCAGCCAGTTGCGCAGGGTCTTCGCGCGTCAGCAACTCTTCGCGCCACTCGATACGATTCGCCCCGGCCGCAGCCAGAACATCGATGAAAGCATCCTGTCCGCGCTGGCGCACAAGCTCGGCGCCGTAGCTGGACAGACTGATGGAAACGGCGGGTTTATTCATTGTTATTGACCTCTGAAACCGGTTTCATTTTTGTTCAAAAAAATATCAGGTGTTTTTGTGTTGTTCTCTCGGGCGCTATCGCGAGCAGGCTCGCTCCCATAATGGAATGCGATCAACTGTGGGAGCGAGCTTGCTCGCGAAGGCGTCAGATCAAACACCACCAACCTCACGGGTTGACCCACGCTCCACCAGCACCGGCGCAAAATCCACCACCCGCGCCACCTCATCATCCCCACGCAAGCGCTTGAGCAGACACTCAAACGCCCGCGCGCCAATCTCTGCCGTCGGCTGAGCCAGCGCGGTAATGCCGCTGCCCACCAACGGATACCAATCCAGATCATCCAGGGCAATCAGCCCGACATCCTCGAACAACCGGCAGCCCATCTGGCGCAACGCCGTTGCCGCCGCCAGCGCCGCCACACCATTGGCGCAAAACAGCGCTTTCGGCCCATTACCAGGTGTTTTTAAAAAGGTTTGCAGTTGCACATTCAGATCATCACCGGTTTCCAGCACCATGCCGGTCAGATTCGAACGCTGGGCAATCTGCGCCTGAAAACTGCTGACCCGCTCGATCCGCGAACTGGTGCCGTCATAGGGTTCAGTCACCAGCACCAGATCCCGATAGCCACGTTGCTGCAGATGCGTGAGCGCCATCTCGACAGCCTGCGGGTTATTCAGCCCAACCATGTCGCTGTCCAGCCCGTCGACCTTGCGATCCACCAGTACCAGCGGCATCTCTCGGCGCAGTTCGTGCAGTTCGTCACGGTGATGGCCCAGCGTGTTCACGATCAGCCCTTCGATGTTGTACGAGCGCAACAGCGCCAAGTGCTGGCGTTCCTGCTCGTCATCGCGGTCGGTGTTGCACACCACCAGGCTGTAGCCATGCGCACGGCAGGCAGTTTCCACGCCGTGCATCACGGCAATCGAATATGGGTTACGGATATCGGCCACCAGCATGCCGATCAGGCGTGTGCGCCCGCGTTTCAGGCCGCGGGCCATCTGGTTGGGGCGGTAGCCGAGTTCGCTGATGGCCTGTTCGATGCGCAGGGCAATGGCATCGGAGAGCAGGGCGCGGTCATCGCCGATGAAGCGCGAGACGCTGGCCTTGGACACGCCGGCGCGTTTGGCGACGTCGAGCATGGTGACGCGGCTGCGCTGAGCGGCGGAAAGGACGTTCAATTTGGTAGACCTTATTTTTTGAGGTTAGTGTTTCAATGTGCAAACACCGCTGAAACCGGTTTCAGAAGACACTATCAGACCCTGGGCCGTCAACCTTCAAGTGCGTCAGAAACATTCATGGCAAGCTGGATTTCCGACAGGCGGTTACTTGACCTGTCAGATCTGACAGTAGGCAGTTTTCCAATAGCAGCGCTTAATTTCTTCAGGCCAAGATGACCAGCCAGTGAGAAATTCCATGCCGACGAAAGCGCCAATTACTGCCAGCAGCACATTGACTTCCGCTGTGCTACTGAGCCTTCCGCGAGTGGACGGAGTTGACCCCCAAGATCCGGACGGAACATTACCGCCGGACGCAAAACAAGTCGGCATCGTCTGCGTGATTGACCGCTGGCCGAATTTTCCTGTTTCTGGCGTGCGCAAAGACCGTGTCGAGATTTTCATTGTCGGTAACCCCGATTTTGTCGCCTGGGCCGAATATGGGGCCGCTGACGACGCTGTGGAATTTCGTATTTCAGTGGCTCCCGAGAAACTGCCGGATGTGGCGACGTTCGAGTTGTTTTATACGGTACGTTCGATCAACCCCACGACGTCGGATAAACGACGCCTTACATATGCAATCGTTGCGCCACCGCAACGTTTGAAAGAGGCGGATTTTCCCGACGCAGACATTTGGGGGTTTATCGGTTGTGATAAAAATTATCCCGACGATCCGGAGTCCTTGTTTATCTGGCAAGGGGTGCGCATCGTGATTCCTTTTGATGATTTATTTAATCTCAACGATGTCCTCAGAGTTTATTGGCGAGCATGGGACTCTCTAAACGGACCAGGAAAAGATGTAGATCCATTAACCCCAGAGTTCGAATTCAATGAGGTTGTAACTGATGTTGTAAATAAACAACCGGTAAAGCTGGTGATAAAACCATTTGCCTCACATATAGAACCGATGCGGAACAACGATTCAGCGACCGTCAATTACCAGTTGTTGCGAAATGGAATTCCAATATTTCGGTCTTTCACCGGGCTGGTGAAAGTAGACAGGGTAATTCCGGGGCAAAGTGAATATTGCGCTGACTCAAGTTGGATGACTTGATCAGAGCGTAATAGTGGCAGCGATATCCCGACTGCAGTTGGCGGCATTCGCCATTGTCGAAGATGCATGGATTGAAGACATTTTCTACGCAATGGAGAAAGCACATGACAAGTATTCAAACAGCGGCGTCAGGATCACCAGTGGGCATTTTGGTTGCGCCTATTCCGGAGTTACCGGATGGGCGCGGTCCAACCAAGAGCATTATTCCGATAGCTGCGATTCCGGTAGGCGGCCCGCTGACACTGATGGTCAAGACTAATGTGTGGTTGAACCCCAACAACAGGGATCAGATCGCCCTTGATGTCACGCGAACTCAACCTCCGGCCAATCCGGCGCCGTCGGACTTCACGCGGTTACCTCGGGTGAATCTCGGTGACCTGGCCACCCGCCCTGTAGATTTTCCGATCACAGTGCCTACCGAATATCTGGGCGAAGATGCAACCCCGGACGGACCGACACCGATCTGGGTTCGTAGCGTTCTGTATGAGCGTGGGTTCAACGCGCTGACCGGTGCTGTAATGCAGTTTTTTATCGACCGTACCGGTGCCTGGCAGGCGAAACCTGCACAAACAGGTACAAATCCCGGACAAATCCCTGGCGCCAGAACAATTCCGCCAGCCACGTTTCCAAATGCCCCCGGCGATCTCGATGACATCTGGGCGAACCTGCCAGGTAACTCAGGGGGATTGCAGGTAGAAGTTAATACGTCCTACCCCGACGCTCAGCCGGATGACACGTTGACCCTGTACATGGCAGGTACACGTACCAACCCTCCGCAAGTGCCCCCCTTCTATAACGGGCCAATGCCCACCGATGGCAAGCTGTCCATCCCGACCGCAGAGCTACGCAAGGTAACGAGCGGCCGGGCGTTCATCTGGTTCATCATTACTGACGTTGCCGGCAACCAGAGCGCATGGGGCGTGTATTTCAGAAACGTACGTTTTCTGCCACTTCCTAAATTGGGCGTAATTACCGTCCCGGCAAACGAAGATGGTCTGATCGATTTAAAAGATGCGCGTGCAGGTGTGAAGGTAAAAGTCAGCCGCTTGGTAGACACAATCGGCACCGACGGAGTGAGCCTGACGTACGGCACTCAACCAGCCCAGGATCTCCAATTCGATGCACTCACAGAGCTGGAGTTCACCATTCCATGGTCGAGTCTGAGCAAACAATACTTTGATAACCAGACGGGAACGAATTATGAGTTGGACGTGGTCGTCAAAGCTAACTTGATGCGTGGCGGTTTATCGATCGACAGTGGAACAATAACTGTAAAAACAGATTTCTCGACACATCCGCCTTATACCGTCGACCCGACGAACCCGCCCCCTGAGGTTAATACCGAGTTCCGGAAACTGATTGTCCGCGGACAGGCCCCTGTCACGGACAACGTGCTCGGCCCTCATGACGTCGATCAAACAGCCACGGCTCGCATCGATGTATCGCCGGTCACAGCCGGGACGACATTTCCCGATCCCGAAGCGGGCGATCTGGTTACTCTGAAGTATCTCGGGAATCAAGGCGAAATTATCGTTGGTTCAAAAGCAATGGATGCATCGAATATCAATACGGTCATTGAAATAGATTTGCCATATAGCGTTGTCGGTCCGGGTGGTATTGGGCCTAAAGAGGCTTGGTGGACCTATGAAAACCCGGGTCGAAATAATAATCAAGATGCAGCAAAAGAGACGGTAGATGTCAAGACTGTAGTCATCGTCCTCGATAAACCGGAGTTCCAGCGTCCACCGACCGATGGCACCGAATACCCAAACATCATTTGCGAGAGTTTGACGGGGGATGATCACGTTGCGACGTTCAAGATCCCGCCCAATGATCATTTCACCAATGGGATGGACATTACATTCAATTGGCAAGGCTGGCATGACGACGCTTATACGGTAGATGCACCGGCCGATACCGTGTTTAGTGAGACCCGTGCTATCACCCTTGAAGAATTAACGGATGGCATGGATTGGGAAATTCCGTATACACCTAATATTCGAAATCTTCCTCGTCCTCCTGCTGAACCAGCTGATCCAACCGATTTTTATGCGGGCTTTGTGAAAATCTGGTACTCCACGCCGACTGTGCCCACATCGGAAGTTGAAGAAATGGTGGTTTACTTGCTCAACGGTGACTTCAAGTACTGCGAGTCGGAACCGGGTTGGGATCCTGCGCCTGCTCCTTAATCGGCAATCGATGTTATTGCATTACCGGGAGAGCGAAATTCTCCCGGTAATGCAATCGTCGTTGACGAATAAAAATGTGCGTTGTGTTTCGATGTTGGACGATTAAGCCCACTAACAAAGAGGATTATTCCTACAGAGATGGTTCGGGCTTGCAGGTATCCTCTGGCCCCCTCAACCACGGGTGACTGATGGTGCTTGATTATCTGGGCCGTCGCTTTTCCGTCCGATAAACTCAACGAGAAGTTAATATGACGATTGAAAAAAGACTGGGACCGACAGTTTTAAAAATGACTGGCACGCTCTCGTACGCGGCAGTGTTAGTTGCGTTCTCGGAGGTTTCTTTTTCGCGAAATCTCAATCCTGGCGAGGTCGAAACCGTATCCGTCGGTGCTACGCCAGAGGCCTGGTTCATCCCTGCCACTGCCACGCTCAACCTCAATGGTGGTGATGCGCTTAACATCGTTGTTGGCGGTGGGACGTTAAACGCGATTTCCGCCAACACTTCACAGATTGAAGCCTCCGCAGATGCCCTCGTGAGTCTGGATGGGGTGACGGTGACCGGTAGCAATTTTGACACTGCGCTGAGCTTGACCGACAGCTCGGCAGTGGTGTCCGGCAGTACGCTGTCCAGCGATGGCAGAGCAATGTCGCTTTCGCGCGACCTGAACATACCCGTTGGCTCAACAGCGACCGTCACTGGCAGTGCGCTGACAGGAGGTTTCTCGGGTGCAGCGGTGACATCCCTCAGTACCTTGAATCTGGTGGACAGCCGGGTCGAAGGGACCGACGCAGATGGGGTTGGCCTCGAACTTTATGGCGGCAACGCCAACATCAGTGCAGGCAGCCGGGTCATCGGAGAACTGAACGGCATCATCTTCGGCGAGGACACCGTTTTGAACCCGAGCGATGTCACCGCACAGAGCGTATTGAAGGTTGACGGGTCAACCGTGCAGGCTCGCACCGGCGCAGCGATCAAAGTCGATTTTGCGACGCCGGACGATCAACCGGTATTGATCGAAATAGCTAACCGTTCCGCCCTGATCGGCGGCAACGACAATATCCTCGAAGTCATCAATGGCGCAGCGGCGCGATTTCAGATCGACAACAGCCAGTTGACGGGCAATGTGGACGTTGCTGACGGTGGAACCGCCACCGTTTTCTTGCAAAACAATGCGAGCCTTGACGGCAATTTGCTCAACGTTGACTCTGTTTCGCTCGATACCCGAAGCATACTCACCGGTAACATTCAGGGCTCCGGGGCTGGTGTCGTGACGCTGGACAACGACTCGATCCTGCACGGTTCGGTTACCGGCGTCAGTACTATGTCCATCGGGCGTGGCGCTGAATGGAACCTGGTTGGCAACAATTCGTTATCGAATATTGAAATGCAGGGCGGGAACGTGAGATTCGGCACGCCTGCCGAGTTCGTCCGCCTGGACGTTGCCAACTTGTCAGGCAACGGCGGTTTTTTTTTGGATGCTGATGTGTCCACCGGTGAAACCGACTTTCTCAATGTCACGGAATCAGCCAGTGGCCGTCACGAGCTGGTGGTCGGTGCAAGCGCCAGCGAACCTGTCACTGGCGCACCCGTTCAAGTGGCTAACATCGCTGGCGGGGATGCTCAGTTCGATCTGAGAAACGGTCAGGTTGATCTTGGTGCTTTGGCGTACAAACTGGTGCGAGAGGGCGAAGGTATTTTCCTGCGGACGGATGGGACAACGCCGAGCACAGGTTCACAAACAGCACTGGCTATTGCCGGTACCGCACCGACGGTTATCTATTCGGAAATGACCACTCTCAATACCCGCCTCGGCGACCGTCGCATGGCCGGCACTCAACCCCGGTCGCAATCGGTTGCTGCACTGGACTCAAATAATCAGAGCGCGACATCCGGCCTGTGGATACGGACACATGCCAATCAGTACAACGTCAAGAATGCCTACGGTGATGGTTATAAACAAAATCAGACTGGCGTCTCGTTGGGGGTGGATACGCCACTACCGATAGGTGATGGCCAATGGTTGATCGGAGTTTTTGGTGGATACAGCACCACTCGCCTTAACCTTGCCCGTGGCAGCGCCGGCACGATCGACAGCACCTATGGCGGGATGTATCTGTCGTGGTATGACGAAATGACCGGGTACTACGTAGATACCGTTGGCAAAATCAACCGTTTTAATAATGACGTCAAAGTCACCTTGAGCGATGACACTCGAACAAAGGGAGACTTCGATAATCTCGGCATCAGTGGAACCGTCGAAGTGGGTAAGCATATCGTCTTGAACCGAGGTTACTTCATCGAGCCCTCTGCTCAGCTTGGTGTAGCGACTGTGAAAGGCAAAGACTATAAGTTGGACAATGGACTGCAGGTAGACAGCAACGAGACCCGCTCATTGCTCGGCAAGGTCGGAATGACAGTTGGCCGCGAGGTGGTGCTGAACAATGGCGGCAAACTGCAACCCAGGCTGCACGCGGCGGTAAGTCATGAATTCGTCAACAACAATCGTGTCAGCGTGAATGACACTGACTTCAACAACGATTTGTCCAGCACCAATCTTGAGCTGACCGCTGGCCTGAACTGGGTGCCAGCCAATAACAAATGGCAGATTTATGGTGAGATAGGGACTAGCAGGGGCAGCAAAGCTGACCAGGAGCTAGGAGGGAGTGTCGGGTTGAGCTTCAATTTCTGATTGCATCAGCATTAAAAAAAAGGAAGCTTCGCAGCTTCCTTTTTCCGTAGTCATTAAGCGATTTTTCTTTTGCTCAGGTCGGCGTCAGCGACAAATTCCCCAGTGATCGGGAATTCTTCGTTGCCGTTCTCTCCACCATGGTCATAGGTGCCGGACCAGTTGCCACTCAGTGTTTTTTCAATGTCGTCATATCTCACTGTGAGGCTCCCGCTCACAGAGACGTGCAGGTCACCCGTCGCTGGATTGGAATAGTAGGTGCTTCTGACATCATCGCTATCCTTGGACAGGTCATATGTCATCGATTGGGGTTTGGAAGGGAACACAAAATCAATCGTTCGCGTCACACCATCCACCGTGTATCCAGCGGTCAGGACGTGACGCGTGCCTTCCGGGTAGGGCTTCGGCCCGAAGAAAGGCGCAGAGGTAGATCGAAACTCCATGAATTGAGGGACTTTGACAAACCTGTAGCGTGGATTGGCATCGCCATTGATCGTGGCTGACAAATAGGTATGCGCTGAAGCCGGAAAGATCGTCGCGTAGGCACGGGCTGCATAACTCATGAGTTTTATCTCCATACAATATGGTGGGGGACATCCAAAGACTGACCCGTCCTACTTCTGGATGTTGTATGGAAGCCTGAATACAGTACACCTGTAAACTGTCAGTGTTGACAGTTTACAGGTGTACTTTTTTGTGATCTTTGAACGGCAAGAACCTGCCGTGTTTTTTCAGCCGAATAACCCTGCTGCAATGTTGATCGAAAAACCCAGAATTGCAGTGTTGAACACAAATCCGATCAACGATTGCGCCAGCACAATCTTGCGGATATCCCGCGTCGCCACGCCCACATCCGCTGTTTGCACCGCCACGCCGATGGTGAACGAGAAATACAGAAAATCCCAGTAATTGGGGGTAGTAAGTCCTTCGGAGAAACGCAATGCCGGCTCCTTGCCATCCCATGTGTAAAACAACCTGGCGTAGTGCACGCAGAAAATCACCCCGATCAGCAGCCATGAACCGATCACCGTCAGCGCGGTGAAACCGTAATGCATGAGTTTGCGCGTGGTTTCCAGATCCTTGCTGCCCGCCAGTTCGAAGGTGATGGTCGCCAGACTGGCCAGCGCGGCGACGCACACCACGAACAGCACCAGCCCGGCATTCTCGTCTTCGACTTCAGCGATACGTTTGACGTCCGGGGCCTTGGCGCGCACGGTCAGCCAGAACATCAGGATCAGGTAAGTCCAGACACCGGCGTTCCAGCCAATGAGGATTTTGCTGACAATGGAATCGGCGGGGGCCAATAGACCGGTGGCGAGGCCTAGGAGAGCGGCAGCAGACAGGCGAGGGTGGGTGCGGGCGAGAAAGCGCATGGGGACTCGATGGGCCAGGGTGTTCAGACACCTTAGCCCAGCGATGACAGATGTGACCACTGCACCGGATGTTTGCAGAATCCTTGTGGGAGCGAGCCTGCTCGCGAAAGCGTCCGGTCAGTCAACATCAACGTTGAATGTACCGACGCTTTCGCGAGCAGGCTCGCTCCTACAGTTTGGATCAGTGGGGCTTGGTGAATCGTTGTACGAGCTTCATGACGACGACGAAGAACACGGGGACGAAGATGACTGCCAGCGTAGCGGTGATCATCCCGCCGATCACGCCGGTGCCGATCGCTTGCTGGCTCGCCGAGCTGGCACCCGTGGCGATGGCCAGTGGCACCACACCGAGAATGAATGCCAGCGACGTCATCACGATCGGCCGCAAGCGCAAGCGAGCAGCCTGCAACGTCGCATCGATCAGGTCATGCCCTTCGTCATACAGGCTCTTGGCGAACTCGATGATCAGGATCGCGTTCTTCGCCGACAGGCCGATGATGGTAATCAGACCAACCTTGAAGAACACGTCGTTGGGCATGCCGCGCAAGGTCACCGCCAACACCGCACCGAGTACACCCAGCGGCACTACCAGCAACACCGAAGTCGGAATCGACCAGCTCTCGTACAGCGCCGCCAGACACAGGAAAACCACCAGCAGCGACAGACCGAGGAGGATCGGCGCCTGGTTGCCGGACAAGCGTTCCTGCAACGACAGCCCGGTCCATTCCTGACCCAGACCTTTCGGCCCCTGCGCTACCAGACGTTCGATTTCCGCCATGGCCTCACCGGTACTGTGCCCCGCTGACGGTTCGCCGGAAATCGCGATCGCCGGGTAACCGTTGTAACGGGTCAATTGCGCCGGCCCCTGAATCCAGTTGGCCTGCACAAACGCTGACAGCGGCACCATGTGCCCGGTGTTGTTGCGTACATGCATTTTCAGCAGATCGGCCACCTGGCTGCGTTGATCACCTTCGGCTTGCACGACAACGCGCTGCATGCGCCCTTGATTGGGGAAATCGTTGATGTAGCTGGAGCCGACGGCAGTGGACAGCACATTGCCGATATCAGCAAACGACACGCCCAAGGCATTCGCCTGTTTACGGTCAACGATCAATTGCACTTGCGGCGCTTCGGCCAGCGCGCTTTCGCGTACGTTCATCAGTACCGGACTTTTTTCGGCTGCCGCGAGCAATTCGGTGCGTGCCTGCATCAAGGTCGCGTGGCCCAAACCACCGCGATCCTGCAGGCGGAACTCGAAACCGCTCGACGTGCCGAGTCCATCCACGGGCGGAGGCAGCACCGAGAACGCCATGGCATCCTTTATCTCGCTCAATGCAATATTGGCGCGATCGGCAATCGAGCTGGCGGCATCATCACTGCTGCGCTGCGACCAGTCCTTCAGCGTCGAGAACGCTAACGCTGCGTTCTGGCCGCTACCGGAGAAGCTGAAACCGAGAATCACCACCGTGTCACTGATCCCCGGCTCGCCGGCGTTATGCGCTTCGAGCTGTTCAGCCACGGCCACCGTACGATTCTTGGTCGCACCGGGTGGCAGTTGAATGTCAGTGATGGTGTAACCCTGATCTTCCACCGGCAGGAACGAGGAGGGCAGACGCGCGAAGCACAGCCCCAGCCCCGCCAGCAGCACAACGTAGATCAGCAGATAACGGCCGCTGCGTCTCAGCGCATAGCCGACCCAGCCCTGATAACGATCGGTCAGGCGCTCGAAGCGGCGGTTGAACCAGCCGAAGAATCCGGACTTCTCGTGATGCTCGCCCTTGGCAATGGGCTTGAGCAGCGTCGCGCACAATGCCGGCGTCAGGGTCAGGGCGAGGAACGCCGAGAACAGAATTGACGTCGCCATCGACAGCGAGAACTGCTGGTAAATCACCCCGACCGAGCCCTGCATGAACGCCATCGGAATAAACACCGCGACCAGCACCAGCGTGATGCCGATGATCGCGCCAGTGATCTGCGTCATGGCCTTGCGCGTGGCTTCCTTGGGCGACAGGCCCTCGGTGGCCATGATCCGCTCGACGTTCTCCACCACGACGATGGCGTCATCCACCAGAATGCCGATGGCCAGCACCATGCCGAACATGGTCAGCACGTTGATCGAGAAGCCCAGCGCGAGCATGGTTGCGAATGTGCCCATCAACGCCACCGGCACAACCAGTGTGGGGATCAGCGTGTAGCGCACGTTCTGCAGAAACAGGAACATCACCGCGAACACCAGCAACATCGCTTCGCCCAGGGTGTACACGACTTTGGTGATCGAGACTTTGACGAACGGCGAGGTGTCGTACGGGATCTTGTACTCCACGCCCGCCGGGAAGTAGCGCGCCAGCTCATCCATCTTCGCCCGCACCAGTGTCGCGGTGCTCAGCGCATTGGCGCCCGGCGACAACTGCACGCCGACAGCGGTGGACGGCTTGCCATTGAGGCGCGTGCCGAACTGATATTCCTGGCTACCGATCTCGACCCGCGCCACATCTCCGATGCGCACGGTGGAGCCGTCGCGATTGGCCTTGAGCACGATGTCGGCGAACTCTTGCGGCGTCGATAACTGGCCTTTCACCAGAATGGTCGCAGTGATTTCCTGACTGGACGGATTGGGCAGATCGCCGATGCTGCCGGCGGACACCTGGGCGTTCTGCGCGACGATGGCTTCATTGACGTCAGCCGGTGTCAGGTTGAAGGCGATAAGCTTCTGCGGATCGATCCAGATGCGCATGGCCCGTTCGGCGCCGTACAACTGCGCCTTGCCGACGCCATCCAGACGCTTGATCTCGTTCATCACGTTACGCGCCAGATAATCACTGAGCGCCACGTCATCGAGTTTGCCGTCGCTGGACGTCAGGGTGATCAGCAACAGGAAGCCGGACGAGACTTTTTCGACCTGCAAACCTTGCTGATTGACCGCTTGCGGCAGACGCGACTCGACCACCTTGAGGCGGTTTTGCACGTCGACCTGCGCCAGCTCCGGGTTGGTGCCCGGCTGGAACGTGGCTTTGATCGTCGCGCTGCCAAGGCTGCTTTGCGATTCGAAATACAGCAGGTGATCGGCGCCGTTGAGTTCTTCCTCAATCAGGCTGACCACGCTTTCATCGACGGTCTGCGCCGAGGCACCCGGGTACACGGCGTAGATCTCGATCTGCGGCGGGGCGACGTCGGGATACTGCGCCACCGGCAACTGCGGGATGGCCAGCGCACCGGCCAACAGGATGAACAACGCGACGACCCAGGCAAACACCGGGCGGTCGATAAAGAACTGCGGCATAGAAAAGCGTCCTGCTTACTGACCAGAGGTCTGGGCAAGTGGAAGAGGGGTGTCGTCGATCTGCACGGTTTCGCCGGGGCGGGCGTGCTGCAGGCCTTCGATGACGATGCGGTCGCCGGGCTTGAGGCCACCGGTGACGATCCAGCGATTGTTCTGCACCGCGCCCAGTTGCACCGGTTGCTCAGCGACGCGCATCTGCTCATCGACGGTCAGCACCTGGGCAATGCCGGCGCTGTCACGCTGCACGGCGCGTTGCGGCACGGTGATGCCGTTCTGGATGGTTGCCTGCTCCAGACGCACGCGGATGAAACTGCCTGGCAGCAAATCCAGATCCGGGTTGGGGAATTCGCTGCGCAGAATGATCTGGCCAGTGCCCGGGTCGACCGTGATGTCGCTGAAGAGCAATTTGCCCGGCAGCGGATACAGGCTGCCGTCATCCTGAATCAGTGTGGCTTTGACCTGATCCTGGCCGACTTCCTGCAACTGCCTGGAGCGAAACGCGCGGCGCAATTCGTTGAGTTCACGGGTCGACTGGGTGAGGTCCGCGTGAATCGGGTTGAGCTGCTGAATCAGTGCCAGCGGCGTTGTTTCGTTCTGCCCGACCAGTGCGCCTTCGGTGACCAGTGCACGACCGACACGCCCGGAAATCGGCGCGGTGACGGTGGCGTAACCGAGGTTCAGTTTGGCGCGTTCGACGGCAGCCTTGTTGGCCGCAACGTCAGCGGCGGTTTGCCGGGCATTGGCGCGGGCGTTGTCATAGTCCTGACCGCTGATGGCCTGGTCGTCGATCAACTGGGCATAGCGCTGCTCTTGCAGTTTCGCTTGAAAGGCGTTTGCTTCAGCCTTGCGCAGCGCGGCTTCGGCGCTGTCGAGGTCAGCCTTGAACGGCGCCGGGTCGATGCGGAACAGCACGTCGCCCTTTTTCACGTCGCTGCCTTCGCGGAAGGTGCGCTGCAAGACCACGCCTGCCACCCGTGCGCGCACTTCGGCAATCCGTGGCGCGGCGATGCGGCCGCTGAGTTCGCTGCTGATCGTCAGGGGATGCGCTTCGATCGTCTCGATGCGCACCGTGGCCGGTGGCGTCTGATCCTCTGCCTTCGAGGACGAATCACAGGCGCTCAGCGTCAGCGCCATCGCGATCAGGCCGAGCCCGGCCAGCAGTTTCTTCGACATGTACAACCCCCAATATTGATGTCCGCATCCTACGGGCAGACGCCGAGATTAGCGGTGAAGCTTTGTAGGCGCTGTGTGAAATTGTGTAAGGGTTTTGCTCAGGGACGGGCGAGGGCGTATATCCTTCAGGTCTTGAATTCTTTTGTGACGGTTCTACCGCTTTCGCGAGCAAGCTCGCTCCCACATGGGTTTTGTGAACAGTGCAAAACCACTGTGGGAGCGAGCTTGCTCGCGAAAGCGGTCTGACCTCCACCACAGCAATATCTGGATCACCCCATGCCCAACATCCTCCTGGTCGAAGACGACACCGCCCTCGCCGAACTGATTTCCAGCTACCTGGAGCGCAACGGTTATTCTGTTAGCGTGATCGGCCGTGGTGACCACGTGCGTGAGCGGGCGCGGGTCAATCCGCCGGATCTGGTGATCCTCGACCTGATGCTGCCGGGCCTCGATGGCCTGCAGGTCTGCCGTTTGCTGCGTGCCGATTCGGCGACGCTGCCGATCCTGATGCTCACCGCCCGCGATGACAGCCACGATCAGGTACTGGGCCTGGAAATGGGCGCCGACGATTACGTCACTAAACCCTGTGAGCCGCGCGTGTTGCTGGCACGGGTGCGCACCTTGTTGCGCCGCAGCAGCCTCGGCGAACCGTTGACCGCCAATGACCGCATTCTCATGGGCAATCTGTGCATCGACCTGTCCGAGCGCACCGTGACCTGGCGCGATCAACCGGTCGAGCTGTCCAGCGGCGAATACAACCTGCTCGTGGTGCTGGCTCGCCATGCCGGCGAAGTGTTGAGCCGCGACCAGATCCTGCAGCGTCTGCGCGGTATCGAATTCAACGGCACCGACCGCTCGGTGGACGTGGCGATCTCCAAGCTGCGTCGCAAGTTCGACGACCACGCCGGCGAGGCGCGCAAGATCAAGACCGTGTGGGGCAAGGGTTATCTGTTCAGCCGCTCCGAGTGGGAATGCTGAGCTGATGTTTCGCATCCTGTTTCGCCTGTATCTGGTGACGATCATCTCGTACAGCGCGGCGATCTATTTAGTGCCTGACCTGATCGTCATGCTGTTCAAGGATCGCTTCGTTACTTACAACCTCGACTATTCGCGCGGTCTGCAATCGTTGATTACCCGCCAGTTCCACGCCGTGCCGCAGGCGCAGTGGCCGGCGCTGGCGGCGTCGATGGACAAGGATTTCCAGCCGCTGCACATCGTCCTGGCGCGGATCGAAGATGCCGAGTTCTCCGCCATCGAGCAGCAACGCCTGCGCCGTGGGGAAAACGTCGTGCGCATTGGCGATTGGGGCTGGCGTACCCTGGCGGTGACACCGCTGGATGACACGACGGCCGTGCAAATGGTCGTGCCGCCGGACCCACTGGACGTCAATCTGTTGTACTGGAGCATCAACGTGCTGATCGGCGCGAGCCTGCTTGCCTGCCTGCTGATGTGGTTGCGCCCGCACTGGCGAGATCTGGAACGGCTCAAAGGCACCGCCGAACGCTTCGGCAAGGGCCATTTGAGCGAGCGCACGGAGATCGCCCCGAGTTCCAACATCGGCAGCCTCGCCAATGTCTTCGACACCATGGCCGGCGATATCGAAAACCTGCTCAATCAACAACGCGATCTGCTCAACGCCGTATCCCACGAACTGCGCACGCCGCTGACGCGTCTGGATTTCGGCCTGGCCTTGGCCCTCTCCGATGATTTGCCGAGCGCCAGCCGCGAGCGCTTGCTGGGCCTGGTCGCGCATATTCGCGAGCTGGATGAGTTGGTGCTGGAGTTGCTGTCTTACAGTCGCTTGCAGAACCCGGCGCAACTGCCGGAGCAGGTCGAGGTGTCGCTGGACGAGTTCATCGACAGCATTCTGGGCAGTGTCGATGAAGAGCTGGAGTCGCCGGAGATCGTCATCGACGTGTTGCTGCACGGTCAGCTCGAACGCTTCTCCCTTGATCCTCGCCTGACCGCGCGGGCGATCCAGAACCTGCTGCGCAACGCCATGCGCTATTGCGAAAAGCGCATTCAGATTGGCGTGCAGGTCAATTCTGAAGGCTGTGAGATCTGGGTCGATGATGACGGTATCGGTATTCCCGATGACGAGCGGGAGCGGATATTCGAGCCGTTCTATCGACTGGATCGCAGTCGTGATCGGGCTACAGGTGGGTTTGGCCTTGGACTGGCGATCAGTCGCCGCGCACTGGAAGCGCAGGGTGGCACGTTGACAGTTGAGTCTTCGCCGTTGGGCGGGGCACGATTCCGGTTGTGGTTGCCTACCACTGTCTAGCCTGCGAAGAACTCAATGTAGGAGTGAGCCTGCTCGCGATGGCGATATGTCAGTCAAGTTTGCCTAACCTGACACTCCGCCATCGCGAGCAGGCGAAGGCCTACAGGGTTTGTGGGGTGTTCATGGAATGTATGAACACCCGAAGTCCCTGTGGGAGCGAGCTTGCTCGCGAAAGCGCCGGTTCAGAGGCATCTTCAGCGCTGGTTGTCCGCGATCTAGAGACGGCGAAGGCCTACCGCGTTCTTACACTTTCAGCCGTTGTGAACGCAGCAGCCCCGCATGTTGCTCAAGTTCTGCCGCCGAGTTACGTCCGATCAGCATCCACGCATGCTCACGTTCGGTCCAATACACCACATTCATCGCATGCCGCCGCTCGTGTGCCAGTGCCTGACTGCCGCTGTTCGAGCGGGTCACACACAGCGCCAGTGGCCCGTGTTTCGCATCCAGATAAACAATCTGCGCAATCGGCACGCCGTCGTACTCAAGCATTTGTGCCCGTTTGAATTCGGCACCCGGCAACTTCAATGTGGCGGGTGAAAGGTTCAGGCCAAGACGCGCATCGACCGTGCGCAGTTGCGCCCGTTGGGAGGCGTCGTCGGTGGGCAGATGATCAAGCGTTTGCGGCACGTACAGCGCCATGTAATCGCCCACCAATGCGCGCCAGTTGTTCGATTGCGCGGCGTGCCAGCCGAGGAATAACCGGTCGGCCAACACGCCACCAGCAAACAGCGCAGCAGCGGCGCCACCGATAAACCAGCGGCGATTCAAGCCCGGACGTTGCGGCGCCGGGATAGCATCCAGCCGCGCTTGCAGACGATCCAGCGGCGCCTGTTGCGCCAGTTCGTCATAAGCTTTCCTGTACGGCAGGTTGCTGCGGCTGAGCCATTGCACGCGCAGGCTGAGCAGCGAGTCTTCGGCTATGGCACTGTCGAGCTGATCGCGATATTCGCGGTCGAGTTCGCCGTCCAGGTAGGCGACCAGTTGTTCATCCGAAGGGGGGGTCATGATCGGTCTCCTTCGGTGGTCTTCGGCACTGCTTGCAGCGGCGGGTATTCGGCGAGTTTGAGGCGGGCGGTGGCCAGTCGACTCATGACCGTGCCGATCGGCACTTGCAGGATTTCAGCGACTTCGCGATAGGACAAGCCTTCGACATAGGCGAGGTAGACCGTTTCGCGTTGGGTTTCGGGCAGCGCGTCGACGCGGCGGATCACTTGCGCGGCCATCACATGCGTCTGCGCGGCGTACTCGCCATCGAACGCCAGTTGGCCATCGGCATCCACTTGGCCCGCGGCCTGACGCACGCGCCGAGCGCGCACTTCGTTGAGCCAGATCGAATGCAGAATGCTCAGCAACCAGCGATCCATGCGCGTGCCGGCCACATATTGAGCCGAACGTTCCAGCGCCCGCACACAGGTAGCCTGCACCAGATCCTCGGCCACGTGCCGGTTGCGCGACAGCAGCAAACCGTAGCGCCACAGTCGCGCCAGATGCTGTCCGAGTTCTGCTCTGAAGGCCTGATCGCTGACGATGATGGCTGTCCTTTTTTAATGCTCAGGTTTTCGCTGAATCGTTGATGGCCTCAGCCAGGTCCTGATATTCCTCACACGAAGTGCCGCAAATCGATTGGATCTGCTGCAACTGCTCCTGCGCCAGGTCGACGCGGCCTTTGATCACATAGGCTTCGCCAAGGTATTCGCGCATTTGCGCGTACTGCGGATCGAGCTGCACCGATTGCAGGTAATAACCGATGCCCTCGTCAGTGCGCCCCAGTTTGCGCGTGGCATAACCGCGATAGTTGAGGGCCTTGGCGGTGTTCGGTTGCTTCAAAGTATCAAGCAGGGCCAGGGCTTCTTCGTAACGACCGGCCTTGGCAAGGCGCCAGGCGTAATCGGTACGGTCGGCATCCGAAAGTGCTTTGCTGACCTGCAGCACGCACTTCTGCGTTTTGCTGTCCCAGACCTGGCCTTTCGGGCATTCGGGCTTCTGCACCTCTTCTTCATCACCATTGGCCGAAGCCAAATGGCTGGCCATCGCCACGACCAGCAGCAACGGGGCGGCGAACATAACGGAACGGATAGTCATGGGCAAGGCTCCACAGGGGGTTATGTTTCACTTTGAACACCACAGCGTGAATTTTTATTCATTGCTTTGTCAGTGACTGTTCAAGTGCAGCGTAAATTCAAGCGCTATGCTCGTCAGCGCCTGCCGTCGATCCGATGTTTTGCCGTAAGGAGCGTTGCCATGACCGACCATGTCCACCACTCAGCCGCTGCCGGCTACAAAACCGCCGCCGACACCTACGTCAAAGGGCGGCCGGACTATCCGCCGCAAGTCAGTCAATGGTTGACCGCGACGCTGGGCCTGAACGGACATAAGACCGTAATCGATCTGGGTGCCGGCACCGGCAAATTCACCGGGCGTCTTGTGGCGACCGGTGCGCAAGTGATCGCCGTTGAACCGGTGGCGCAAATGCTGGAAAAACTCTCCAACGCATGGCCGCAAGTATTGGCGGTGAGCGGCACGGCGACTGATCTGCCGTTGCCGGACGCTTCAGTCGATGTGGTGATTTGCGCGCAAGCGTTTCACTGGTTCGCCAGCAGCGAAGCGCTGACGGAAATCGCTCGGGTGCTCAAACCCGGTGGCAAGTTGGGGTTGATCTGGAACCTGCGCGACACCCATGTCAGCTGGGTGCCGAAACTGGATGCCATCGTCAACGCGCTGGAAGGCGACACGCCGCGCTATTACACCGGCGCCTGGCGCACAGCGTTTCCGCACCCGGCGTTTGCGCCTCTGCAGGTTGAGCGGTTTCACCATGGCCATACCGGTTCACCGGAAGACGTGATCTTCAATCGCGTGCGCTCCACCAGTTTCATCGCCGCGCTGCCGGAGGCGCAGCGGGCGCAGGTCGATGAGCAGATTCGCGCGCTGATTGCTGCCGAGCCGGAACTGCACGGCAGGGATATGGTGACGGTGCCGTATGAAACTGCGGCGTTTGTTGCGGTGAGGCAGGGGTGAGGCAGCCGCGCTGTGAGAGGCGTTCGTCTGCCCGGATAGCGCGTTATTCCTTGTCCGGGGTTCCAGGCAGGTCTTTTGTCAAACCGCTGAATTTGAACTCGCCTTTCGTGACAATAACGGTCTGCTCTCCATTTTGGAGTTTGCCTGTAAACTCAATACGACCCTCCAGGCGTGGATCTTTGTCTGACGGCACAACGTCCAGAGTCATCAGGCCTGTCGTTGAAAAGTACGTAACAAAATCAGCAAACGTGCCAACAGCATAGCTTGCTCGATATTTACGGTCGTTGGCGTCCAACTCATGCGGGCCTACGGTGGCGACATCAGGGACGTAAACACTCAGCCATACATTTTTGACTCCAGGCCACTCATCCGACGGGATGAATTGCTTGCCGAGACCTTGCCAATATTCGCCTGGATCGGCTTGAAATCCTTTGGTCAGACTCACCTCGTCCGATCTGAATAGTGGGCGTTCACCCTTTTCTGTGGCAGCAGAAAAATCCCCGGTAGTGCTTTTCTTGAAATCACTCATCGCCAATGCTCCTGATGCATGAACTGAGCGGGAGCAAGCTCCCGGTGAGGGCTCAAGTTACTGCATCAGGATGAGCCGCATAACTGTCATAGTTGACAGTTGACAGCGAGGTTCAGGCATTCTTGAACGAGATACACCTTGCCAGTGCTGACACCACCCCTTGTGGGAGCGAGCCTGCTCGCGAAGGCAATCTATCCGGCATCCGATAACGCGGATCAACCCACCCGAGCCAGATCCACCGCCTTCCTGTTGCGCTCGCGAACCCCACGCACAACCAGATACAACAACGGCCCGATCGACACAAACACCGCCGTCAACAACAAATAAGGCACCACAGACCAGACCGACTGCCCACGCGACCGAGCATCCTTGACCATCCAGATCCCGGCGAGTGTCGCCAGCAGATACAGATCAATCACCACCTGCGCAGTATCCGGCCGCGACATCAGGCTGATGCCGAAGTCGATCAATGACTGTTCAGCCTGGAGCATCACCGAAACGGTATAACCGCTAAACGCGAGCAAAGCCGTGAGGGGCAGGGCGATAGACATCATGCAATCCTTCCTTGGTGTGATGAGAGAGTCGCCAGACTAACGCCGCCGCGCAAAATTGGCCATTGACTTGCCAGCACCGCGCAGGCTAATTTCCAGCCCATGACTTCGACTGTATCGCGCTGCCAGCCAATTATTATTACCGCCATTCCTCATTTGGCGGGCTAGCTCACGACTGCAGCACCCAACCCGCCCTAGAGGCGGGTTTTTACTTTCTGTCTCCGGGGTTTTTGAAATGTGGCTCATGTAGGAGCTGCCGAAGGCTGCGATCTTTTGATCTTGTTTTGATTTAGAAAAACCAAAATCAAAAGATCGCAGCCTCCGGCAGCTCCTACAGGGACCGTGTGAAATTCTGCCAAGGAGATGTTCATGAGTTACACATACGACCAGCAAACCCTGCTTGAGCACTACGTGAAAAAGATCCTCGCCGCGCCGGTGTACGACCTCGCGGTGCGCACGCCTTTGCAGGCGGCGCCGGCGTTGTCTGAGGCGCTGGGCAACCGGATTCTGCTCAAGCGCGAAGACCTGCAACCGACGTTCTCTTTCAAGATCCGTGGCGCCTACAACAAACTGGTGCAACTCAGCGAGGAGCAAAAGGCGCGCGGGGTGATCACCGCATCGGCCGGCAACCACGCGCAAGGCGTGGCGTTGGCAGCACGCGAGTTGGGGATTGCGGCGACCATCGTCATGCCAGCGACAACGCCGGAATTGAAAGTGCTGGGTGTGCGCAGTCGCGGCGCTGAAGCGTTACTGCATGGCGAGAGTTTCCCGTTCGCGCTGGCCCACGCGCTGCAACTGGCGGAACAGACTGGACGCACCTTCGTGTCTCCATTCGATGACCCGGAAGTGATCGCCGGGCAGGGCACCGTGGCAATGGAAATCCTTCGTCAGCATCAAGGTTCGCTGGATGCGATTTTTATCCCGGTAGGTGGTGGCGGTCTGATCGCCGGCATCGCGGCCTACGTCAAATACCTGCGCCCGGAAGTGCGGATCATCGGCGTTGAATCGGAACATTCAGCGTGCCTGAAGGCTGCGCTGGAAGCCGATCAGCGCGTCGTGCTGCCGAATGTCGGGACGTTTGCCGATGGCGTGGCGGTAGCGCAGATCGGCGCGTTCGGATTTGAGGTTTGCCGGTTTTGCGTCGACGAAGTCATCACCGTCAGCAACGACGACCTCTGCGCGGCGATCAAGAATATCTACGACGACACCCGCTCGATCACCGAACCCTCAGGTGCCCTGGCTGTGGCGGGGATCAAGCAATACGTAGCGCGAACCGGGGTGCGCGAGCAGACATTCGTGGCAATCGACTCGGGCGCCAATATCAACTTCGACAGCCTGCGCCATGTCGCCGAGCGCGCCGCGATGTGCGGCGTCTCGGCGTGAAGCGGTTTACGGCAGTAACGGGCGCAGGAAGCTGCGCTCGTAGCTGACGATAAACTTCTTCTCGACCAGGCTGGCCACCAGTGCGGTGCTTTCCGGGTCAGTCATCGCGATGTGCCGATAGCTCTCGTAATCCGCCAGTGACGGAAAACTGAACAGGCAATAAGCGATGTTGCTCGCGCCTTCGGACGGCAAAAAGTAGCCGTGATGCGTGCCGCCCAAGCGCTCGACGATGCCGAGCCAGGCCTTGGCGTAGGCCTCGAACTCGGGCAATTGGTATGGATCAATGACGTATCGGACGTGGCAGGTAATCAAGCAACACACTCCTTGTTCGGATTATTCCTGCAGGGCTGTACCGACTTTGTCCGACGCCGACCAGATGCGATATCGCACTTCGACGTCTGACGGCGCATACACCACGACTGGCAACTTGCTGTTGTAACGCAGCATGAAACCGTCACCAACGACCGGCACGAAGGCGCGTTTCTTCTGGCTGCCGGGCGGGCAGGCCATCATCGTGCTCATCGGCCCGATGACTTTTTCCAGGCGATAGAACGGATAACCCCAACCTTCAAGATTCTTCTCATCGAGAACACCGCCCAAACGCTGGCGGTTGCAGTCCACTTCAAGCGTTTTGCCAGCGAGGATTTCCACCTGGAAGTTCTCTTCCTGCTCTTGCTTGGGCAAGTGAATGACCTGGCGGGTGAACCCTGCTTCAGCCTTCGGGAACGGCGCGACGTCTTCAAGCTTGGCGGCGTGGGCGAGGGTGGACAGGCTGGCGATGAACAAGCCGGTGGTCGCGTAGACGCGTAAAGAACCCATGGAAGCCTCCGTGCGGGTGTAGGGTGGATGACGGGCATTCTTACCGTCATGGGCTGTGATTGCAAACCAGCGTCGAGTTGCAAATTGCAGTACCCGCCGAGGCCATTCTTGCAAATTGCAAGTAGCCAAATACTGGCACCGCCGCCAAGTGCTTGATTTCATGAGGGTGAAAATGAACCAATGAAAGGCACGCTTTATGCGTCTTTTCAGTGCGGCGCACCGGCCTTGGGCGCCTACACTCCAATGGGCATTTCGCAGTACCACCGCTTGTCGCACCAGGGAAACAGCGGGGACACACCCGTGCAGGGGCAGCAACGGTCAGCGTGAATACTTGATTGGCATCTCACAGTAAGGAGAGGGTTTCGCCATGTTTCTGTCTGCCTTGGAACTACGCAATATCATTGAAAGCAGTTTTCTGCCGAAACGCTGCCAGTGCACGCTGTCGCCGGACTTGTCGATGACCGTCAAGGTCTTCGGCGATCACCAGACCGATCAGGTCGATCTGCTGGTCAGTGGCATCGACGCCAGCCATCTTAATGGCTGTCGTGAAATCAACGAACTGATCGCCGGGCTGCGATCGGATCTGAACCAGCAAACTGTGCAACATCACTACAGCCCACGCTCCAGAGTCGTTTAACGCACCGTTTCACCCAGTTCGACCGTCACGCGCCGGGCCTGCACAAAACCAAGGCCCAGCGCGAACTCGACCAGCACCGCGAGCAAAATCCCGGGGCCGGCATGACCGTTCAGCCATTCCGCAAACCCCAACACCGCCAAACCAAAACAACCGACGATAAAGCCGTTGCTCAGCGCATTGCGCCCCAGCGACGGCGGTGCGTTGCGCACCAGATAAAACATCACCCCCAACGCCGCAAACAGCACCGCACTGCGCCGCGCGACAAACCCGGCAGCGTCGGAATACTCGATGCTCCAGATCGCCAGCAGCCTCTCCGGGAAAACGCCCCAGGCCAGCGCCAGCAAAAAACACAACGAACACGTGAAGCCCGACAACGTGCGAAACGACAACTGCATGGCGAATCCTTGCGGCAGTGAGGAGGGCTCCGAGCATAACCGCCGAAACTCCCCACGCCTACCGCAAACCCGCAAATCAGACGTTTCTGTCAGTTCTGGAAGTTGCACGCGTCAGACAATTTCCGGTAGCTGATTTCCTCAGGCTTACCGGCATTGTCGATGTATTTCATATCGGCCGTGACCACTTTGCACAGTTGCGTTGGCGGCTCGGTCAACGACACCACTTTGGCCACATGCAGCGGCATGCCGTACTCGTACGGCACGGCTTTGGACGTGGCAGAGGTGTCATTGGCCTGGGCCAGCCCGGCAAACGCGGTGCAGGCGAGGGCGGCGGTGAGCAATAAAGGACGAATGTTCATGAAAGGACTCCCGAGTGGCGGTTCTAGAGTTCGGCGTGATTCAGCCGAACCTGCCGCACTGGGCAACAGCCAGAATGGCTGAGGGCGTGCGGTTCAGTAGAGTTTTTGACCACGGCGTTAAGGGATGGTTAACCGAGCTGAACGCCGGCTGTCAGGGAGTGCGGCGGTTTTCTTTGGAAGGTTTGGCGAATTCCTACAAAGGCTGGTGCCTTGTCTGCTTTCGGCGGCTGGAGCGGGGCGGTTATTGTCGGTTGCCGCTGCAAAATCAGTGGTTCGGGTTTGGTCACCCGGGAATAATCGATTGCATATGTGCCATCATCTGCTCCGCGGAGTTCTTTGACCGTGAAGTGCATAGCTGTGGCGGCCGTGTGCAGGACGCCTTCGGGCGAGCTGAGTTGATTGTTCTCGGTTGACCAAGCCTGTACACGGTCCGCCTCCCACCGTTTGGTCACGGTGTCGGCGGTTACTTTTGAAACAATCGAGTAATCAATATGCCGATAATCAAACTGCTACAAAACCGCTATCTCCCCCTCAGCAGCAACGTCACCGAATCCCCGACCCTGCTCATCGACACCCAAGCCAACCCGAAAGACATCCTCGAAGCCGCCGTCCAGCGCATCCGCGCCGCCGCCGACCTGCTCGAAACCCTGCATTGCCTGTGCTTCAAGCACGCCGACGTGCAGGACATTCCACACATCACCCATGCGCTTTACCTGCTGACGCAGGATGGCAATGACTTGCTCCAGGTCGCACAGCAGCAAATGTTGAACTGGAAAGCGCCTGCTTGAGTTCACCCCTCAAAAAAGCCTGCCGTCGAAAGAGGGCAGGCTGAGGGGCTGCGGGATTCGAAAAGCTCATTGTGGTTGCTGGCTGCGAGCGTATTCGACCAGATCCTTGGGGTAGACCATGTGATCGATTTTGCTGTCGTCTATACCGTATAAAAACGCGATGGCAGCAGCCTCGAAAGCCCAATAACCAACGTAGTTGCCGTCATCGTCTTCAATGTCGAGATGACTGTCATGCCAGTTAGTTTGTAAATCTTCGAAGCCTTGGTACCAACCGTCACAGTATTGCTCAAGTAGCTCGCTGGACTCTTCAGCGCTCTCCGCGTAAATCGCCCGAATCAGCGGCGTGTACAAATCGTGATACCACTTATCAAGGTCAGCTCGCCCGGGCAAGCACTTGCGCAGCAGATCCTCATATAACGTGTCCTCGCCTGCGTAGCCGGCTCGGTCAATCAGGGCGGAGAACCTGGCCAGCAAGTCGGGGCGATGCAGCGGGACGCACAAACTCATGACCTGGACGCATTCTTCGTACTGCTCCGGCCAATCATCGATTGCCAAAGGCGAAACGTTGGGTTCATCGTTCAGAGCAAGCGCTTGCTGATTGATTTCATAGTGATCTACGAGCTTCTCCAGTCGCGGAACCAAAGAGGCTATCGGTTCGCCTGCCGTGTAACTGACCAACAAAGCGTTGAACGCGGCATCTTTGAAATAAGTAGTGCGCAACGCCTGCTCTTCAGCAGCGCTATCCGCCTGCATGGTCTCGCCCACCCAGCGGGACTCGGTTTCATCATAGAGTCGGATGGATTTTCGATAGTACGAGTCAGTGAGAAACGTTTGGCGTTTACGCACTAGGGGATCTCCCTTTTCCATAACACCTGCTCAAGATTGAGAACTGAACAGCCTTTTTGAGATATCCGCTACTAAGGTTGAACGTTGTTGGTAGGCCGTTGGCTTCTTGCATACTCGACCAGATCCTTGGGGTAGACCATGTGATCGATTTTGCTGTCGTCAATGCCATACAGAAAGGCGATAGCTCCAGCCTCGATAGCCCAATAACCTACATAGCTTCCCTTTTCGCCTTGTAGGTGAGTGTCATACCATGGAGCATGTTTGAATGCGGGATACCACTGTTTGCAATAGTCATTCAGGAGATTGGATGATGCTTCTTTAGTTTTCGAGTATATGGCCTGGATGAGTGGTGTGTATACGTCGTGATACCATCTATCGACATCGTGCCTATTCGGCAGTACGGTTTTTAATAAATCTTCATATAGTGTGTCATCGCCGGCATATCCGGCTTCATCTATCAACGCTACGAAACGTTGCAAAAGGTCGATTCGGTGCAGGAGAATGCACAAGCCTATGACCTGAACGCACTCCTCATACTGGTAAGACCAATCATCTATAGCGAGAGGCGATATTTTGGGTGTCTGTTCAAGAATGGATAACTTTTCTTGCCATATTTCGTATTTTTCTATCAGTTCCTCCAGTAGCGGAATGAGTAATTCTATTTTCTCTCCTACGGTGTAGCAGGCAAGCATTTTGTCAAGTAGGAGGCTTTGAAGTTGCTCGGCTCGAAGTGAAGCCTCTTCCTCGGGGGAGTCTGACTCAAAGGTGTTTGTTTTTACGAAATCTATAACTTCGTCGTGCTCTCTCAGGAAGTTATTATAATGAGCCCCGCTGAAGAATTTTTGTCTCTTTTTCACGCCTCTACACCTCCGCTTGCTTTAGTCGGCTTACGCCGGCGTAAACCAATTCCTGTCTTGGCTATAGGGTAGACCAGCATCTAAACGAGCACCCCGGCTTATTAGAAAGTTGATGATTTCTGGCGTATTCGACTAAGTCCTTTGGGTAAACCATGTGATCGATTTTGCTGTCATCTATCCCATATAAAAATGCGATAGCTCCTGCCTCGAACGCCCAGTATCCAACATAGCTTCCTTCGTCACCCTGCAGATGAGAGTCGTGCCAAGACGCTTGTTTAAATGCCGGGTACCATTCTTTGCAATATTCCGCCAACAGGTCAGAAGCTTCATCTTTTTCATCTGCGTATATGGCCTGGAGAAGAGGCGTATAGACTTCGTGGTACCAGTCGTCAATGTCTTCTCTGTCGGGGAGTACTTTGCATAGAAGATCCTCATACAAAGCATCTTGGCCATCGTAGCCTGCTTTATTAAAGAGTACGACGAATCGCTTTAGTAGATCTGTGCGGTGCAACAGTATGCATAAGCTAATTACTTGAATACACTCTTCGTACTCATCTAGCCAGTCGTCAATGGCAAGAGGCGATATATCTACTATATTTTCAGATAGAGATAGTTTTTCCTGGCGGATCTCATAGTGTGTAATGAGTTCTTCGAGAAGCGGTACTAACGAGGCTATTTCTAATCCGGAGGTGTACGAGATGAATAGTTTCTTTAAGGCTACGTTTTTGAAGTGCGTAGCTCTTAATGAGGCTTCTTGCTCTGGAGTGTCTGACTCGAATGTATTGTTCGCCCAGAACTCTTTGGTTTCGTCGCTGTAAGCGAGAAAGTCGTTATATCTGACCTCGGTTAAAAATTCTTGTCTTCTGTTCATAACAGAGTTTTTACTCAAGGGTGAAAGTGATAGTGACGCTATTTCTTAGTGAAACGTTTTTTTGTTGGATGCAGATAGTTTGACTTCGCCTTCATTAGGGGGTGCGAAGTGGTTCTGAAAGTGCGTCCAAGTGTATTCATTTTCCGTTCTAAGACGCTTCGCTCAGCGCTCAAAGCGCTAGCGCCGAGCGAAGGGTAAAGCAGCTTATTCTTCGCCTGACCAATACCAAATAGTGTCCCCCCAATGAGAGTCTTTGATGTCAGGCATAACCTCACCTTGAATGAAGTGACGACGAGACTCAGCTTTGGCAGGGGTAAACCAATAGCCAGTTTTGCTACATGGCTGACCAGCGTCAACACGAGCAACCTGTGACCCATTTGTTAGTCGATAATTTCTAGCGTAATCGACCAAGTCTTTGGGATAGACCATATGGTCTATTTTGCTGTCGTCTATGCCATATAAAAATGCAATAGCTGCTGCTTCGATGGCCCAGTACCCGACATAATTTCCATCCTCTCCTTGTAAGTGAGTATCGTGCCAAGGAGCCTGTTTAAAGGCTGGGTACCATTGTTGGCAATATTTTTTTAGAAGCTTTGAAGATTCTTCTTTATTGTTAATGTATAGGGCTTGTACAAGTGGTGTATATACGTCGTGATACCAACGATCGACGTCGTGGCGGTTTGGCAGAACTTTCTTTAATAAGTCTTCGTAAAGAGTGTCATCACCAGCATACCCTGCTTGGTCAATGAGTTTTACGAAGCGAGGTAATAGGTCAGTTCGATGCAACAAGATACAGAGACTGATAACTTGAACGGCTTCCTCGTATTGATCCGGCCAGTCATCTAGTGCCAATGGCGATATTTTGGGCGATTTTTCATATTCAGCTAGAGTTTTTTGACGGATCTCGTATTTTTCAATTAGATCCTCCAACAGAGGGACGAGGTTCTCTATGTTTTCTCCTGCGGTATAGCTGGCAAGAAGCTTGTCAAGAGCTAGGGTCTGAAAAAATGCTGAGCGAAGTGATGCTTCTTCCTCGGCAGTGTCGGATTTGAATTTATTGCTTTTGAAGAACTTGATTACTTTGTCGTGTTCTTTTAAGAAATTTTCATAATGGTTTTCGCTAAGATAAGCTTGTCTTATTTTCATGTTGGCTAGTCTCATCTCGAGCGAGTCTGATGCAAAGTGCTTATAGTGCACGATGACTTATGCGGAGATGTTTTGCTATTGAGATTTCATAGGGTTGCAATAGTATGCTACGAGCATTTCGCTCAGAACTGTAGGCCAAGTTCTGAGCGAGTAGGAGGCAATTCTATTCTTCGCCTGACCAATACCAAATAGTTTCACCCCATTTGGAATCACTGAAGCTCGGCATCGTTTCACCTTTAAGGAAATGACGTCTTGAATTTTCTTGTGCCGGTGTAAACCAATAGCCAGTCATGCTGCATGGTTGACCAGAATCAACGCGAGCAACTTGAGATGCATTAGTTGGCTGATAGTTTCGGGCGTATTCGACCAAATCCTTTGGGTAAACCATGTGGTCTATTTTGCTGTCGTCTATTCCATACAAAAAGGCAATCGCGCCAGCTTCGAAAGCCCAATAGCCTACATAACTTCCGTCCTCGCCTTGTAGGTGAGTATCATGCCACGGAGCTTGTTTAAAAGCAGGGTACCACTGTTTGCAGTATTCATTCAAAAGAGTTGATGATTTTTCTTTAGAATCTGCATATATAGCTTGAATCAAAGGTGTGTATACGTCGTGGTACCATTGGTCGACGTCATATCTATTTGGCAATGTTTTTCTTAGTAAGTCTTCGTACAAGGTGTCGTCGCCAGCATATCCAGCTTCGTCCATAAGAATTACAAAACGTTTTAATAAATCAGGTCGGTGCAGAAGTATACACAAGCTGATGACCTGGACGCATTCTTCATACTGATCCAACCAATCATCTATTGCCAAAGGAGAGATTTTGGGTGCTTGTTCGTAGATGGCTAATTTTTTTTGCCTAATTTCATATTTTTCTATTAGCTCCTCAAGCAATGGAATAAGTGTGTTTATCTCTTCTCCAGCTGTGTAGGTGGCTAAAATCTTATCAAGTAAGAGATCTTGGAGGTGTCTGGCTCGAAGTGAGGCTTCTTGCTCTGGAGAGCTAGATTGGAAGGTATTTGTTTTACAGAATTCAAGAACTTCTTCGTACTCTTGTAGGAAGATTCTATATTGATTTTCAGTGTAGAATTTCTGTCTTTTTTTCATGTTCTAAACCTCGAGCGTGAGCGTCTCTAATTTGCCATATTTTCTAATCAAAGATTTTTTTCGCTTATTCACGAAAGCTTTGATTTCGGCGTCCTTATAATGAAAGGCCTTGTGGCTTTGGTGAGTTTCGTCGCTAGAGTTGTTAAGGCGTGCGCCAGCGTGATCTTTGGGGCTCATGCTTGGGTGGTATAGTGGTGAATAAAAAAGATGGCGACTATATGAGCTTTTTATTTGCACAGCTAATGCAGCCCGAAAGGATTTTTTTACATTTCTATCGATCCACTCTTCGCTCATCTGAACAAGTATTTCCCTTGTCTTTGATGTTGAACTTTGCTTGTTTTTAGCGGTGGTCGGTTTGTTTTTTCCTGACCTTAAAGGTGTCTTGCTTTGGGCGCTATCAGAGGCATTTTCTACCGGTTCGAGCAAGTCGCTAGGGTCAGTAAGGCCTGAAACACCTAGCTTTGAACCAACCCCTGGTTTTCTAGTGTTATTTGGTTTACGCATAAATTTAGGCGCATCCTCATCTCGGCTTGCTTTGGCCTCGATGATGGCAAAATTCTTACCTTCATTGTTTGAAGGGTTTGCGCGCCAGATTGCATCTATGCCCGTACCATTCGCTCCGTCCGTCAACTTATAAAGGACATGCTTCGCCTTAGGACTCCCGCCCGCCGAAAGCTTGCCCATCTTGCTGGCACTCGGCAGGCCCTCAAGCCACTTCCCATCAGCACCCTTGTCATGCCCGTCCCAATCCTTGCCCCAGCCAAACTCCACTGCACAGATGTAGTCCGCAATGTGTTCGCCGCTCACTCCCAAACCTTCGTTCAAAATGCTCGAAGGGGCCTGAAGGCCCATTTTCGAGGCTTCGACCTGATTGGAGTGGGTGCCACTGGCGCCATCGGTGCCTTTCGCTGCAACCGAGGAGTCTTTGTTGGCGGGTTTTTCTGCTCTTTTCGGGTGGCTGGAGCCGGAGCCAGCCGCCGAGCTATTGCGCTGCATGCCTTTCCATTTCACCAGTCGTTTTTCAACGATCCCGACCATGGCCGGCATGTTGTCGCGGGAGGAGGCGAGGACGGTGACGACGGAGGTTTTTGCCCAGTTGGGCAGGCTCTGGAACGTCGAGGAGCCTTTGACGCCGGTGATGATTTCATCGAGTTCGCCGCGCAGCTTGCCAGCGTTGAATATTTGCTTGAGCAATTCTTCCGGGCTGGTTTTGATTCCGCACTCTTGCAGGACGAAGCGGAGCAGGTCAAACAGTACCGGGGCATAGCGCTGCGGGTCTTTGTTGACGATGCGCAGGCTTTTTTTCAGGCCGTCGCCGGGGCCTGGAATCCAGCCGATGACGGCCATCAGCAGGTCGAACTGTGCGTCTTCCTTGCCATCGGTCGACTCTGCGTTGTAGAGGACGATCGCGGATTCAATGGTGTCGTAGGCATCGATGGCTTGCCCCAGGAACGGCACTGCGCCTAGCGCGATGCCTTTTGCCAGCTCAACGGCGGCTTCTTGATAGGCGGCGCTACGGTCTTCGCCGCCGTCGTTTGCGCTCTCAGCTACTGCCTCGCTCATGTCAGCCTCCCTGCGGCTTTCTCCACTAATGCTTGTAAATCAACCTGGTTCGGATCCAGGCCGAGCTTGCGTAAATCTTCGTTAACTTTTTCGTCCGAGTTCTGCACCACCGCGACACTTTCGCGGCTGAACGGCCGTGGATCTTCGCCGTAATAGACTTTGGCCGGTCCTTTCGGCACGTCTTCCAACCGGGCGAAGCCGTCATCGTCCAGCACGCCTTCGCGGGTCGAGCCATCGGCAAAATCAACGCGATAAGACGCGCCCGGCACCGGTTCCAGATTGTCGTAGTGCAAATTCAACTCAAGCCACGTCGGGTTGGCCTTGGCTTTTTCCATCAGCCTTCCGGCGATGTCCGCCGCCGCCAACCCCGGAATCAACGGCACCAAAATCCCGATCCCGGTGCCCACGCCAGGTGCGCCGCCGGTATTGACCTTCACTTCAGCGCCGCTGATGGTCACGCCGCCGGCGTCGACCTTGACGAAACTGCCGCCAGCTTTGGCGGTGAGTTCCATGCTGGCGTCTATCACGACCTTGTCGCCGGCGTGGTAGTGGATTTCGCTGCCGGCTTCGACGAATTGAGCGGTGCCGACTTTTACGTGCTGGGTCACGCCGACGGTCAGGTGCTCGTCGGCGCGCATTTCGCTGATGCGGTCCAGATGGGTGATGCGGTGTTCTTCAACCTTGAATTCGCTCAGCGTGTTGGCTTCGACGGTGTCGTGCCGTTCGTTGCCGACGCGGATTTTCTGGTCGTGCTCGATGTTTTCGTCCCAGTCGCGTTGGGCGTGGATGTAGATTTGCTCGACGCCTTTCTTGTCTTCGATGCGGAATTCGTTGTAGCCCTTGCCACCCGGTGAACTCAGGGTCTTGAAGGTGCTGCGGGTCTTGTTCGCCGGCAGGTCGTAGGGGACGACGTTTTCCTTGTGGTACAGGCAACCGGTGACCAGCGGCTGGTCGGGATCGCCTTCGAGGAAGGTGACGAGGACTTCCATGCCGATGCGCGGGATGGCGATGCCGCCGTAGGCGGCGCCGGCCCAGCCGCTGGCGACGCGCATCCAGCAGGTGGTTTTGTCGTTGGACTGGCCGTCGCGGTCCCAGTGGAATTGCACCTTGATGCGGCCGTACTGGTCGCAGTGAATCTCTTCGCCCGCCGGGCCGGTGACGACGGCGGTCTGGCTGCCGAGGACTTTTGGTTTCGGGTGTTCAAGGGCAGGGCGGTAGTGCGCATCCCACGGGGTGGCGAGGAAGCTGTTGCGGTAGCCCTGGTGGAAATCGCTTTTGTTGTCGGTGACGTCGCTGGTGACGTTTTCACCGAGCACTTGCGGTTGT
>Ga0157369_10000768_pt1 | contig 41480 bp, 30 predicted proteins | sample C25metaG_FD_113461 | JGI IMG/M metagenome (GOLD analysis project Ga0157369, IMG submission 113461) | Corn rhizosphere microbial communities from Kellogg Biological Station, Michigan, USA - C2-5 metaG | ecosystem: Host-associated > Plants > Roots > Rhizosphere > Soil | place: USA: Michigan... | reverse complement strand
GGTGCGCACCCCGGCCAGGATCACCGGCAGGGCGATGGGCAGCTCGACCATCCGCAGGCGCTGCCAGAAGGTCATGCCGATGCCGGCGCCCGCCTCGCGGATCCCCGGTTCGACGCTGGTCAGCGCCAAATAGGTGTTTCTCAGGATCGGCAGCAGCGAATAGAGGAACACCGCGGTGATCGCCGGCAGCGGACCCAGGCCCTGGCCGAACTTGGAGTAGAACGGCAGCAGGAGACCGAACAGGGCGATCGAAGGCAGCGTCATGACCACCGTGGCCACCGCCTGCAGCGGTCCGGCCAGCGCAGGGTAGCGGGTCATGAGGATGCCCAGGGGCACGCCCACCAGGATCGCCAGGGTCACGGCGACGCCTACCAGGGTGATGTGCTGGCGGGTCAGTTCGAGGACCTGCAACCAGTCGATGTGATTGAAGGAGGTGACGAAATCCATGGGTCACTGCCCTCCGTCTAGGGGATGCTGGGCAAGGAAGTCGCGAGCTACCTGGGCCGGAGTCTGTCGCTCGATGTCCACCTTGGCGTTGAGCTGGCGCATGGTGGCCTGGTCCAGGCTTTCCGCCAGGGGCTTGAGCAACGTGGCGAGATCCGGATGCCTTTCCAGGTAACGGGCGTTCACCACCGGCGCGGCGGTGTAGTCGGGGAAGTAACCCTTGTCGTCTTCCAGCACCTTGAGCTTGAAGGCGTCCAGGCGGCCGTCGGTGGTGTAGACGAGACCGGTGAAGACCTGGCCGTTGCGCAGGGCGGTGTAGACCAGGCCCGGGTCCATCTGGCGGATGTCATCGCGGGTGTAGCTCAGGCCATAGGCCTTGACCAGACCGGCGAGGCCGTCGGAGCGGTTGGCGAACTCGATGTCCAGCGCGGTGAGGTGCCGCTTGCCCGCCTCGGCCTTGAGCAGCCCGGCCAGGTCACTGATGCTGTTGAGTTCGGGATGCTGCCGGGCGACCTTCTCCGGCAGCGCCTGGGCATAGGTGTTGTTGAAGCGGGTGGGCGCCAGCCACGCCAGACCGACCTTGGCGTCCAGCTGCTTGACCCGCTGGTAGGAGGCGTCCTTGTCCAGTCGTTCGGTGACATGGTTGTAGGCCACCAGCGAAGTACCGGTGTATTCCCAGGTGAGGTCGAGCTGGGCGTTCTTCACGCCGTTCCAGGCGATGGTGCTGCCCAGGCCGCCGACGATCTCCGGCTGGTAGCCGTGCCTGGACAGATACTGCCCGGTGAGTTCGGCGAGGATGGCCTGCTCGGTGAAGACCTTGGCACCGATGCGGATCGGATCGGCCTGGGCACCACTGGCCAGTGTCAATCCGAACCAGGCGGCGCCCAGGGCGATAAGCAACTTCTTCATCTCGTCTCCTTAGCGGGCCAGGCCGCGTTCCAGCCAGAGGCGACTGGCAAGCAGCACCAGGCCATCCAGCAGCAGCGCCAGCAGTGCGGTAGCGGCGGCGCCCAGCAGCAGCTGTGACTGGTTCTCCAGGGCGATGGCAGGAAAGATCAGGCTGCCCAGGCTGTTGGCGCCGATGAGAAATACCAGCGGCGTGGTGCCGACATTGATCGCCAGGGCAACCCGAACCCCGCCGATGATGATGGGCACGGCATTGGGTAGCTCCACCTTGGTCAGCACCTGGGCAGGCGTCATGCCGATGCCGGTGGCCGCTTCCTTGAGCGAGGCGGGCACGTTCTTCAGCCCCTCGTAGGTGTTGCGCACGATGGGCAGCAGCGAGGCGAGGAACAGCGCCAGGATCGCCGGTCCGTCGCCAATGCCGACGATGCCCAGGGCAATGGCCAGCACCGCCAGCGGGGGGACGGTATTGCCGATGTTGAACACCTGCATGAAGCGCTCGGCGCTGCGGGCGAATCGCGGTCGACTGAGCAGGACCCCGGCGGGGAGTCCCACCAGCAGCGCCAATACCATGGAAACGACCACCAGGTAGAGATGGGCCTGGAGATAGAACAGCAGATCCGCGCGATAGGTAGCGAGGGTATCCCTACCGATCCAGTGCACCAGCAGCGCCAGGATCACCACTCCCACGGCCGTGCCGAGCAGGAGGGTCTTGAACTTCGCCATGTCAGGCTCCTTCAACGGGCGGACAGGCCGCATGCCTTCCGAGTGCGGACCTCGCGACAGGAGCGAGGCGCAGGACGGCTGTCCGGGTTCAGGGTCGAGACACAGCAGGGCATGGCGGGTATGCCGGCTGGACCAACGGGGCACTGCGGATCTCGGATCTGCCTAGCCCTTGGGTGTCGCTCCCTGGGGAACGACATGGCGCCTTGCCTCGACCGAAGAGATTGACGCCCATCGCAGTCGATAGTTCGTCAGCTCCTTTTCAGGCTAACCCAATAGACTCGCTCAATGCCAATCCGATCGCGAAAACTGCATGACTTGACAGAGTGAAAGGCCCGGGCGAGAGGCTTTCATATCGCATCAAAAGGGAGAGGCGCGGGCTAGAGCCGCTGACAAATATGTGACGATAAATTTAATACACTTACTGTTAGCTGCTTTGCAGCACCAGCGCGAACCCGGTCGCAGATAGCGTCGCGAGCAGCCTCGGTTTCGTGGAGCGCCACACAGCCTGGCTGACGTACGGTCATCACTGAAACATCTTTTTGTGCGCCAGTGCGATGACGAGGTTTTGGCACCTCTTTATCATGCCGACGAGTGGCTGACGCTTTGAGGGAACATTCAGCCATACCAAGGTCAATAGGTGGCCCAGTGATAGCACCAAGCGCCATTCCTGGTACCGCCATAAAAACAGACTATTCATCGAGCTAACTTCAAAGGGAACGTTATGAATGACATGACGGCTTGTGCATCGTTGGACTCTGCTGTTCTATCCTCTGCCCCGGTAATGCTGCTGCAACCCAAGGTGGAAAATTGGGTCGTGGTCTATGCTCATGGCGGCCTGATCGCCGACTTCGATGACGAGGCTTCGGCCCGCCGCGAAGCAGAGCAGTGGGCTGGAATCTGCCTGCGTCGCTAAACACCGCTTTCGAATGATCTGCCTGCGCCATCAACCGATGGAAAGTAGTCACAGGCAGCTCATTACCCGCTCCAGCGGCTTTCATCCCGCCCCTCGCCAGACACCCCAACGTCCGGCTTTGCGCTGCCCGCCAGCCCTACCCAGCTCGCATTTCCACTGATTTCGCCTGGCATTAACGTTGTCTGGCGCACCTTCTGAGCGTTGCACTGCAACTTCCCGGCGTCTCTTCAGGCCTGATGGCGAGTCGAGCCCCTGCGCCCGATCACCCAACGTCTTCCGTCACTGTCCGGGACCTTGCCGATGACGCTACGCCTGAAATCCGCTATCACCACCCTGTTCGCCCTGCTCAGCCTGGCAGCCACATCTGTCACCCAGGCCACTCCGCGGGATTTTCCCACCGATCTGATCGGCCTGAATTTCTCCGGCGCCGGCTTCGCCCCTCACGTACTGCCGGGCAAACCGGGCACCAACTATTTCTTTCCCGACGCCGGTCATTACCGGCGCTGGGCGGCCAAGGGTATCCGGGTGATCCGCTTCCCGGTCATCTGGGAGCGCCTGCAGCCGCGTCTGGGGCAACCCCTGGACCCCGCCTACGCCAAGCTGATCGACCAGACCCTGGACAATGCCAAGCGCTATCGCATGAGCGTGATCCTGGATCTGCACAACTACATGAGATACCGCGGCCAGATCATCGGCAGCGCGGCGGTGCCCTATCCGGCCTATGCCGATGTCTTGCGGCGAATCGCCCAGCGCTGGCACGAGCACCCTGCCCTGGTCGCCTACGACATCATGAACGAACCCCACGATGCGGTTGAGCAGTGGCCGGTGGCGGCGCAGCACGGCATCGACGCCGTGCGTGACGTCGATCGGGCGCGACCGATCCTGATCGAAGGCAACGGCTGGTCCAGCAGCTATCTCTGGCCGCGCTACAACGCCAAGCTGCTCGGCCTCAAGGATCCGGCAGACAACCTGATCTATTCGGCGCACGTCTATTTCGACAACGACGGTGGCGGCAAATACCTCAAAAAGGATATGACCGATTTCGACCCGGATGTCGGCATCCGCCGGGTCGAGCCCTTCATCACCTGGCTCAAGCAGCACGGCAAGCGCGGTCACATCGGCGAGTTCGGCGTACCGGACAACGATCCGCGCTGGCTGGCAGCCATGGACAGGTTGCTGGCACGGCTGCGGCAGGAATGCATCCCGGCCATGTACTGGGCAGCCGGCCCCAACTGGGGCGACTACCCGCTGGCAATCGAGCCGGTCAAGGGCAAACCCCGGCCGCAGTGGAGCGTGCTGCAGAAGTACGTGAAGCCCGCCGGCTGCCAGGCACTGGGCCCGCGCTGACCGCAGCGCCGCCAGGCGAACCAGGCGGCGCCTTCTTGCAGTTATGCGACAACATGTCCGGAAATCGGTGACTGCAATCACAAAACGCTTGGCCATGGACGGTCGGGTAAGAACTTGCTGGCGTTTAGCGATCAAAATGTAACAGCAAGTAATAGTGCGACTATTAAGACGCTTGCGACGCACAAGAGAAAGGATGCCATGTCAGCTATCGTATTTCCGCACTACCCCTGTGCTCTTTCCCCCTAACGGCAGCGCTGCATCCGTTCGCCTTTCTTGCCGCACCCTCAGGGATTTCCCATGGAAAGATTTGTCGCTTTGGATAGCTTTCGCGGCCTGCTCGCCGTCGCCGTCGTCCTGTTCCATACCTATGTCGCTCAGGCCGCCTCGGAAAATCCGCTGATCGCCAACGCCTACCTGTTCGTTGAATTCTTCTTCGTGCTCAGCGGCTTCGTGCTCATGCACACCTACGAAAACCGTCTGCGGACCCTGGACGACTATCGCGATTTCGCCATCAGTCGCTCGGCGCGGATCCTGCCGCTGCACCTGGCCATGCTCGGGCTCTATGTACTGCTGGAATGCGGTCGCCTGCTGGCGGAAAAGCTGGGGGTCGGCTTCAACGATCCGGCTTTCAGCGGCGCTACCGCACCCGAGCAATTCCTGCCCAATCTGCTGCTGCTGCAATCCTGGCTGGGCCAGGCCATCACCGGTTCGTTCAACTACCCGTCCTGGAGCATCAGCATCGAGTTCTACCTCTATCTGATCTTCGGTCTGCTGGTGCTCAAGGGCCAGGGTCATCAGCGCCAGTGGTTCCTGGCGATCGCCCTGCTGGCCTTCGTGCAGCTGCTGTTTCCCTTCCTGCCGCTGAAGACCGAGATCTTCCGCGGCCTGTCGTGCTTTTTCGCCGGCGCCTGCACCTATCGCCTCTACGTCTGGATCAAGCAGCACAACCAGGGGCAATTCGGTGGCACCCTGCTGGAGCTGGCCTGCCTGATCGCCGGTGCCGCGGTGATGACCTCCGATCTGCCGGTGCCCAAGAAGGGCGTGCTGGCGACCCTGGTGTTCTGCGTCACTGTCCTCACCTTCGCCTTCGAGCGCGGTCTGGTCTCCAGCGTGCTGCACCAGGGGCTCTTCGTACGCCTGGGCGTGCTGTCCTATTCGATCTACCTGTGCCACGCCGCGGTGATCTTCGTGTTCAAGAGCGCCTTCATCGTGCTGGGCAAGCTGCTGCACCAGGACCTCACGGTGGTGGCGCCTTCCCACGACGCGCCGCTGCCCTTCATGATCCGCTACATCGCCACCGGCAGCGTCGTGCTGGACAACCTGGTGGTGCTGGTGGAACTGGCGGTGGTCTTCGCCTTCGCCTGCCTGACCCACAGATACATCGAGATCCCGGGCATGGCGCTGGGCAAGCGGCTGGTTCGCCGCAAACGCACCCCGCCCTGCTGCGACGGCAACATCCAGCCGCAGCGCTGAGCAGCGCCCTGGCAGCCCCACCGACCTCAAGCCGGTGGGGCTGCCCTCTGCTATACTCCGCCCCCTCTTTTTTCTTCCCGCCCAGGTTCATCCATGACCACCCAGGCCGCCGAAGTCGCCAAGCGCCGTACCTTCGCCATCATTTCTCACCCCGATGCGGGCAAGACCACCATCACCGAAAAGCTGCTGCTGATGGGCCAGGCCATCGCCGTCGCGGGCACGGTGAAGTCGCGCAAATCCGACCGCCATGCGACCTCCGACTGGATGGAGATGGAAAAGCAGCGCGGCATTTCCATCACCACCTCGGTGATGCAGTTCCCCTACCGCGAGCACATGATCAACCTGCTCGACACCCCCGGCCACGAAGACTTCTCTGAAGACACCTATCGCACCCTGACCGCGGTGGATTCGGCGCTGATGGTGCTCGACGGTGGCAAGGGCGTCGAACCCCGCACCATCGCCCTGATGGACGTCTGCCGCCTGCGTGACACCCCCATCGTCAGCTTCATCAACAAGCTCGACCGCGACATCCGCGACCCCATCGAACTGCTCGACGAGATCGAGGCGGTGCTCAAGATCAAGGCCGCGCCCATCACCTGGCCGATCGGCAGCTATCGCGACTTCAAGGGTGTCTATCACCTCTCAGACGACCGCATCTACGTCTACACCCCTGGCCATGGTCACGAGCGCATCGCCACCAAGACCATCGACAAGCTGGACTCCGATGAGGCCCGCGCCCACCTAGGCGATCTCTATGAGCGCTTCGTCGAGGAGCTGGAGCTGGTGCAGGGCGCCTGCCATGAATTCGATGGCGAGGCCTTCCTGCGCGGCGAGATGACCCCGGTGTTCTTTGGTACCGCTCTGGGCAACTTCGGCGTCGACCAGGTGCTCGACGCCGTGGTCGACTGGGCGCCGCGCCCGCTGTCGCGCGCCGCCCACGAGCGGGTGGTGGAACCGGTGGAAGAGAAGTTCTCCGGCTTCGTGTTCAAGATCCAGGCGAACATGGATCCCAAGCACCGCGACCGCATCGCCTTCATGCGCATCTGCTCGGGCAGGTACGAGAAGGGCATGAAACTGCGCCACGTGCGGATCAAGAAGGACCTCAAGATCGCCGATGCCCTGACCTTCTTCTCCAGCGAGCGCGAGCACCTGGAAGAGGCCTTCGCCGGCGACATCATCGGCCTGCACAACCACGGCACCATCCAGATCGGCGATACCTTCACCGAAGGCGAGCTGCTGGGCTTCACCGGTATCCCGCACTTCGCCCCGGAATTGTTCCGCCGCGTGCGCCTGAAGGATCCGCTGAAATCCAAGCAGCTGCGCCAGGGCCTGCAGGAACTGGCCGAGGAAGGCGCCACCCAGGTGTTCTTCCCCGAGCGCAACAACGACATCGTGCTCGGCGCCGTGGGCGTGCTGCAGTTCGACGTGGTCGCCAGTCGCCTGAAGGAAGAATACAAGGTGGAGTGCGCCTACGAGGCCATCAACGTCTGGTCGGCGCGCTGGATCGAGTGCGACGACAAGAAGAAGCTCGAGGACTTCAAGAACAAGGCCTTCGAGAACCTGGCGGTGGATGGCGGTGGTCACCTCACCTACCTGGCGCCGACCCGGGTCAATCTGGCGCTGATGGAAGAGCGCTGGCCGGAGATCAAATTCCGCGCCACCCGCGAGCACCATTAAGCCCTACTGCCTGACCGGTGCACCTGGCGCCGGTCAGGCGTACCGTCCTCCTCCCTGCATCGTCCAGGCGGATCGCCGGCTCTCCTGCCGGGTCTTCCCGCATCAGTCCCGGTCGGAAGACTCGGCTGCGGCTTCCAGCTCCACCATTGTCAGCTCCAGCTCCGCCCGCTCGGTCCACTGGCCGTCCAGCTCGGTGCGTACCGCCACGCCCAGTTCCTTGAAGTCGGCCACCTGCTTGACCAGGTTGCCCGGCCCGCCCACCAGTTGGCCGCAGGCCTTGCGATAGGCTTCGCCGGCCTTGTCCAGACTCTTGCCGATGCCGTCCATGCTGCCGAGAAAGGTGCGCAGCTTGTCGTAGACCTTGCCCGCGCGCTCGGCCAGTTCGGCGGTATGGCGATTCTGGTCTTCGAAGCGCCAGAGCTGGCGGACGATGTTGAGGCTGGTCAGCAGAGTGGTCGGCGTCGCCACCAGCACGTTCTGCTCGATGGCGCGCTGGAACAGGCTTTCGTCGGCCTTGAGCGCCTCGACGAAGGCCGATTCGATGGGGATGAACAGGAAGACCATCTCCGGCGAATTCAGCCCCGGCAGACTGAAGTATTCGCGATCGGCCAGTTCGCGGATGCGCTCGCCCACGGCGCGCACGTGCTCGCCCAGGGCCAGGCGCCGCTCGCCCTCGTCCTCGCTGTTGACGTAGCGGGTATAGGCGTTGAGCGACACCTTGGCGTCCACCACCAGGTGCTTCTTCTGCGGCAGATGGATCAGCACGTCCGGCCGGCGACGCCCGGTCTCGGTGGTGAAGCTGCGTTCGCGGACGAAATCGCGGCCCTCGCGCAGGCCGGAGCGCTCCAGTACGTTTTCCAGGATCAGCTCACCCCAGTTGCCCTGGGCCTTCTTCTGGCCACGCAGGGCGGTGGCCAGGTCGTGGGCCTCCTGGGTGATCTGGCGGTTGAGCTCCTTGAGGTCGAGCAATTGCTGGCCGAGCGCCGCCTGCTGCTGGACATCCTTGTAGTGGATGTCCTCGACCTTGGCGCGAAAGCCTTCGATCTGCTCGCGGAACGGCCGCAACAGGGCATCCAGGGATTGCTGGCTGTGCTGGGCGAAGGCCTGGCCCTTGGCGTCGAAGATGCGTCCGGCCAGTTGTTCGAATTCCAGCTTGAGTTGCTCGCGACTCTCGCGCAGTAGTAGCTGCTGCGCCTGGAAGTGCTCTTCCTTCTGCTCCAGGGTGGTCCTGAGCGTGGCGTGCTCTTCGGCCAGGCGCGCATGACGCTCCTGCACCTCGGCGTGCAGCTGCTGCTCGCGGTGCTGGCGCTCGCGCAGTTCGGCGAGCTGCTCCTGGCTGCCCTGCAGCTGAGCCCGGGTGGCCTCGGCCAGGGCGTGCTGTTCGGCGGCCTGCAACTGGGCCTGGCGGGTCTGCTGGCGCAACTCGGCCTCCAGCTCGCGAGTGGCCTCCAGCTGGCGCTGCAGGGTGGCGGTGCGTTCACGCTCGGCGCCCAGCTCCACCACCTGGCGACCATTGGCCAGCTCGGCCCGTTGCAGGTCGTCGCGCAGCATGTCGTAGCGCTCGGCGGCGCTATCGAGTTGCTGTTGCAGATAGCGTTGGCGCCCGGTCAGCCAGACGGCCGAACCCGCCCAGCCAGCCAGCAGCAACAGGGGAAGTACAAGGGAAACGAAAGGCAGGGAAGTCATGGCGCTCTCATCGCGGACGGCTCCCCTCACCTTAGGCAGGCGCACGGGGAGCGTCCAGCATTTATCTGTACATTTACACAGTGTTTCGCAAATCCAGATCCAGCCCGCTGACGCGGCGGACCCGTCGGGCCACGGCCTCGGCGAAGATGCCGCCGCGGGCCTCGATCAGGGTGAAATCATCGCGCGCCCGGGTGATGCCGGTATAGACCAGCTCCTTGGTCAGCACCGGACTGAGTTGCTCGGGCAGTAGGAGCGCCGTATGGGCGAATTCCGAGCCCTGGGATTTGTGCACGGTCATGGAGAACACCGTCTCCACCGCCGCCAGCCGACTGGGCAGGACGAATCTCAGGCCACCGCTGCCATCGCCGCGGGGAAAGGCGACCCGCAGGACCTTGCGCCCCGGCTGGTTGGCGTCCGGCAGGCAGAGGGTGATGCCGATGTCGCCGTTCATCAGCCCCAGGCTGTAGTCGTTGCGCGTCACCAGCACCGGGCGGCCCTCGTACCAGCCATGCTCGCCCGCGAGCAGACCGGCCGCCAGCAGGGCGCTGGCGATGCGCAGGTTGAGGCCTTCCACGCCCCAAGGCCCCTTGCGCACGGCGCAGAGCAGCTGGAAGTCGTCGAAGGCGGCCAGCACCTGGCCGGCCCAGCGCGTCCAGGCCGGGTCCTCCAGCACGGTGTCGAGCTGGGGCCGGGTCTCCTGCAGGACCTGCAGATAATGACGATAGCCGCGGGCGCGCCCGCGCCCTTCCAGCACCAGGCGTTCCAGGGCACGATCCTCCGGGCCCTTGAGCAGCACGCGATGAAGATCGGCGTAGCCGCCGTCGACCAGCACCTGCTGCGCAGCCGGGCCGTCCTGGGCATTGACCCGACGGGCCAGCTGGCCGATGCCGCTGCCGGCACCGAAGCGACGCGAGCGTCTGAGCATCACCACCTGCTGCGCCAGGGCGTCACCCTGGTCGTCGCCGACCGTCAGCGGCGTCTGGGCCAGCGACTGGCCACTCACGGCTTCCAGCCAGGCGCGGGTAGCCGGACTGTAGCGTCCGGCCTCGGCATCCCGACAGAGATCGCCCAGCACTGCGCCCGCCTCCACCGAGGCCAGCTGATCCTTGTCACCCAGCAGGACCAGGCGTGCCCTGGGCGGCAAGGCCGCCAGCAGGCTGGCCATCATTTCCAGGTCGATCATCGAGGCTTCGTCCACCACCAGCACGTCCAGTGGCAAGGGCTGCCCGCGGTGATGGCGGAAGTGGCGGGTGTTGGGCCGACTACCCAGCAGCCGGTGTACCGTGGTCACCCCGGTGGGGATGTGCCGACGCAACTCGTCGTCCACCGGCAGGCGACTGACCTGGCCGCCGATGGATTCGGTGAGGCGCGCAGCCGCCTTGCCGGTCGGTGCGGCCAGGCGGATACGCAGGGGGCGACCGGCCGCCACCGCGGGCGCCTGGAGCAGCGCCAGCAGTCGCACCACGGTGGTGGTCTTGCCGGTGCCGGGGCCGCCGGTAATGATGCTGAAGGCGCCCCGTACCGCCAGGGCGCAGGCCAGTTTCTGCCAGTCGGGTTCGCCACCCGCGTCGGGATCCGGCGGAAACAGCCGGTCGAGGCGCTCCGCTAGATCCGCCGGCAGCGGCTCGAGAGTGGCCAGGCGCTGACGCAGGCTGGCGGCCACCGCCCGTTCGTAACTCCAGTAGCGCCGCAGGTAGAGGCGCTCGCCGCCCAGCACCAGCGGTCGTTCCGGACAGCTGCCGTCGCCATCGACCAGGACGCTGGCCCGCAGCGCCCGCTGCCAGGCGTCGAGGGTCTGGCCATGCAGCAACTGCGACGGCAAGAGCGAAGCGCGCGCCTCGCCGCCCTCGGGCGGCAGCGACAGGGCGGCGTCGGGATTGCGCAGGGTGGCGGCGAGATCCAGGCAGACATGGCCATGGCCGAGTTGATGGCTGGCCAGGGCCGCGGCCAGCAGCACCGCCGAGTCGCCCTGGGGTTCGAGTTCGCCGAGAAAGCTGGTGAAGGCCCGGTCCACCTGGCGCAGCCAGCCGCGCTGCACCCAGAGCTCCAGCAGGCGAAAGAGGTCGTCACGCTGTTCGAGCGGGGCGAGGGGACGCTCCTGGGCCAGGGATGCCAGGCGCAGCAGCCGTTCGGTGGCGGGGCTGAAATCAGACATGGGCATTCTCCGCACCACTGAACAGCAGATCCAGGGTCTCGATCAGGGCCTGGGCGGGCCGCTCGACGAAGACGCCGTGGCCGGCCGGATCGCAGCCGCGCAGGAAGAGGTAGACGGCGCCGCCGAAGTGGCGCTCGTAGCTATAGTCGGGTAGCCGCGCCTTGAGCAGCCGGTGCACAGCCAGGCTGTAGAGCACGTACTGCAGGTCATAGCGCTTGGCCAGGACAGCGGCCTCCATGGCCGCACGGGTATAGGCCCCGGCCTCGGCGCCCAGCCAGTTGGACTTGTAGTCCACCACGAAATAGCGGCCCTCGTGCTCGAAGACCAGGTCGATGAAGCCCTTGAACAGGCCGTTGAGCTGGCCCGGCTCCAGCATCGGCCGCGCCTGGCCGCCATGGGTGCCACGACTCACCAGATCATCCAGCCGCTCCAGATCGACGCCATGGGTGGCGAACCAGAATTCCATCTCCACCTGGTAGCGCGCCAGTTCGCCCAGGTGCTGACTGCCTCCCGGCAACGGCAGCGGCAATTCCAGCAACTGGCGCAGCCAACCCTGCAGGATGGGAATCCAGTGATTCCAGCCACGCCGCTGGCAACGTCGGGCGATCAGGTCGTCCAGCCGCTCGGGCGCAGCCTGGATGGCGGTGAAGCCTTCCTCGCCGACCCACTCCAGCAGGCTGTGCAGAAAGGTGCCAGGACCGGGTCCGCGGGGAAAGCGGTGCAGGTCTTCGCCAGCCGCCGGCTGACGCGCCTCGTCCGGAGCGAGGCGATCATCGTCGAACAGCTTCTGGGCCGCCGGGGTATCCAGGTCCAGCTCCAGATTGAACGGCTCCTCCTCCCGCGCCTCGCCCAGGCGGGTGCCGATGCGCAGGGCGCTGTAGGAGGCGATCCACCAGTCCTCGCGGGCCGCCCGCCGGGCTGTCAGCGCCTTGAGGGTCACCGGGGCTTCACGGGCCTCGGGCAGGCGGGCCGGATCGGCGGCGGGCAACGGCAGGATCAGGGTGTCGGATTGCGCACCGACCAGGGTGGTCAGGGCCGCGTCCAGGGCCGCCGAACTCGCCAGGGGCTCGCCACCGGTGGCCAGGTAGCCGAGGGCACTGCGGGCGAAGCCGGATTCCTTGCTGCGCCCGCGCTTGAGATCGGCCACCCCGACCCAGCAGGCATGGCGGGCCCGGGTCAGGGCGACATACAGCAAGCGAAGGTCTTCGGCCAGACGCTCGTCGTCGGCGCGGGCCAGTTCCTCGGCGGAGGGCTTGAAGGTCCGGCGCACCTGCCCCTGGTCATCGTGATAGCGCAGCGGCAGCGTGGCGCCTTCCTCGGCGCGATAGGCGCAGGCGAAGGGCAGGAACACCAGTGGGTATTCCAGGCCCTTGGACTTGTGCACCGTCACCACCTTGACCAGCTCGGCGTCGCTTTCCAGGCGCAGGATCTGCTCGTCGGCGGCCCCCTGGGCGGCCAGCTGCTCGGCCAGGTGGCGAATCAGCGCCTGCTCGCCGTCCAGCTCGCCAGCGGCGCGCTGCAGCAGTTCGGCAAGGTGCAGCAGATTGGTCAGCACCCGCTCGCCATCGGCGCGGGCCATCAGCCGCTGCGGCAGCCGGAAGTCCTGCAGCAGGCGCCGCAGCATGGGCAGCACCCCCTGGCCGCGCCAGAGCTGACGATAGCCACGGAATTGCAGGACCCGCGACTCCCAGGCCTGCTCGTCGTGGTTGAGGGCATCCAGTTCGGCCAGCGGCAGGTCGAGGGTCAGGCTGCCCAGGGCGGCGCGCAGCCGGCGATCCACATCGGGCTCGGCGCAGGCCTTGAGCCAGTCCAGCAGACAGCGGGCCTCCTGGGCGGTGAATACCGAGTCCTTGTCCGACAGGTAGACGCTGCGCACCCCGCGCCGCACCAGCGCCTGGCGCACCGCCTGGGCTTCGCTGCCGGCGCGCACCAGGATGGCGATATCGGCGGGCCGCAGCGGCACCAGTTCGCCGTCTTCACGGCGAAAGCCGGCCCTGCCCTCGGCGGCCAGGCTCAGCAGCCGGACGATCTCGCTGGCGGTGCTCTCGGCCAGGGTGGCGCGATAGGCGGTGCCGGCCAGGGGCTCGTCGCCCGCCAGTTGCCAGAAGGTCAGGGCCGCGCCCGGCACACCGTCGATTTCCAGGGCTTCGCGCCGTCCCTGGGCGCGGACCGGCTCGAAGGGCACCGGATTGTCCTCGCCCTGGCGGAACAGGAAGGCAGCGCGCGGTGCCGTCATCTCGCCGTGTTGGAATACCTGGTTGACCGCCGCGACCATGGCGGCGGTGGAGCGGAAGTTGGTATCCAGCGAGTGCAGGTGGCCGGCATTGGCGCGACGTGCCTGCAGATAGGTATGGATATCGGCGCCGCGAAAGGCATAGATGGCCTGCTTGGGATCGCCGATCAGGAAGAGCCCGGTGCCCTCCCCTGCGCCGTAGACGGTGCTGAAGATGCGGTACTGCACCGGATCGGTGTCCTGGAACTCGTCGATCAGCGCCACCGGGAACTGCTCGCGGATCAGCGCCGCCAGCCGCGCGCCGGCGCCATCGGCCTGCAGCGCCCGGTCCAGGCGGGTAAGGATGTCGTCGAAACCCAGCTCGGCGCGGCGCAGCTTCTCGCGCTCGAATTTCTGCTGCACCCAGGCCGCCGCGTGCTCCAGCAGCGGCACCTCGGGGCTGGGCAGCTCGGCCAGTTGCCCGGGCAGCCGCGCCATGGCCGCCAGGGCCGGATGATCCGGCGGACTGGCCTTGGTCCAGGCCTCAGCGAAGCCCTCCTCAGTCAGCCGGGTAAAGCCGGTGCCGATATCCAGGTCCTCGCTGGCGGGGTTGTCCGCCCAGGCGACCAGCTTGTCGCACCAGGGTCCGAAGAATCTCTTCTGCAACTTGCGGCCGTCGACCACCTTGGCATCGCAGCCGGCCTGGCAGAGTTCGCGCAACTCTTCGGCCCACTTGCTCCAGGGCGCCTTGAGCCGCGCCAACCGCTCTCGGCGTTCGGCCAGGGCGGTAGCCAGCAGGGCGGCGGGTTCGCCCCGGGGGGCGCCCAGGGCCTCGCTCAACAGGGGACGCAGGCGCGCGGCCAGAGCACGGGGTTCGCCCCAGTGCTCGATCACCCAGTCCAGCGCTTCCCCTTCGAGGGGATAGCAGAAGCGCCGCCAGTAGTCGCGCACCACCTGGGCGAGCAGCTCGCTCTGGTCCTGCTCCAGGTTCTGCACGAAGAGACTGCCGCTGTCGAAGGCGTGCTCACGGAGCATGCGCTGGCACCAGCTGTGGATGGTGGAGACGGCCGCCTCGTCCATCCACTGGGCAGCGATGTCCAGGCGCCGGGCGCAATCGGCCCAGGCCTCGACGGCAAAGTCCTCGCGCAATTCGGCGAGCAGCGGATCGGGCGCGGCGATCTCGTCACGGAAGAAGCGTGCCGCCTCGGCCAGGCGATGGCGAATGCGATCGCGCAACTCCTGGGTGGCGGCCTCGGTAAAGGTCACCACCAGGATCTGCGGCGGCAGCAATTCACGCCCGAAAGCCGTCTCGGGTGTACCGTGCCCCAGCACCAGACGCACATAGAGCGCGGAGATGGTGAAGGTCTTGCCGGTGCCGGCACTGGCTTCGATGAGCTGATTGCCCTGCAGCGGAAAGCGCAGGGCGAGTGGACGCTGACTCATGCCTGTGCCTCCCCGCCAACCACCTGCCAGCCGGCGGTGTACACCGGCGCATAGAGGGTCTGGCACCAGCCATCGAATTCCTCGTCGGCCAGCAAGGCGGCGAAGTCCGGATACTGCCGGCGCAGTGCCGGGTGGGTCGCTGCCTCGCCCTGATAGGCCTGCTCGGCGGCGGCCAGGGCCTTGTCCGGGTCATTTGCCAGCCAGGCGAAGGCGGTGCGCGGCGCGACGGGCAGTGGACGACGCTGGCCCAGCGCCCAGGCATCGAGCAACTCGTTCAGCTGACGCCGGGCCAGCTCGGCGTCCAGCGGCGCCAGTAGCAGCGTCAGATCGGTCGCCACCACCGCGGTGGTCAGCTGTAGGCCACCGGCCGCGGCGACCAGATGTTGCACCCAGGGTCGCAGCAGCCGATGCCATTTGCGAGTGCGGGTATTGCCCAGGCCATTGGCCTGGGCGGTCAGGGCCAGCAGCCCCTCAGGGCCACGACGCAGCCGTTCGAAGTTGGCCACCAACTGCAGCTCTTTATGGGCGAGATCCAGGGTCACGGCCTCTTCCAGGGGTTCGGGCCAGCGCAGCGCCAGGGCCTCGACCTGGGCGACCACGGCGGGCAGCGGCTCGAGCAAGGCCCGCCCGGCCCGTTCGCCAAAGCCAGCCAGCGGCAAACGACCGCTGCCGCGCAGGCGCTCGGCGGCGGCCATCAGCGCCTGATCCGCCTCGGCCGGCGTGGCCAGCGCCGCCGCCAGCAGGTCTTCGCCCAACTGGTAGCGGGTCAGGGCATCCAGACCGAAGGGCTCTTCGTCTTCCGCCGGCGCATCGGGCGCCGCGAAGTGCACCTTGAGGCGATTGGCGAAGAACAGATCCACCGGTCCGCGCAGAAAGCGCGCCAGGTCATCGAGGCCCAGGGGTTCTTCGGGTACCAGCGGCGGCAACAGGGCATCCTCGTCGCGCGTGGTGCGGTCATGCACGCCCAGCCATTCGGCGGCAAAGCTGAAATAGCCGCGCTCGCCACGGAAGTAGCGGGCGCTGAAGGGCTGCAGCGGATGCGCCTGGGTCAGGGCGGCCAGCAGGCGCTCCGGCTCTTCTTCATGACCCTCCAGCCGCCAACCGGCCTGGAGATGGTCACGCAACTGGGCGACCAGCACCGACGGCGGGCGCTCGCTGTTGTCGCGGATGCTGCGCCCCACCCAGCTGACATAGAACTGATCGCGCGCCGAGAGCAGCGCCTCCAGCAGCAGATAGCGGTCGTCTTCACGCCGCGAGCGGTCACCGGGACGATAGTCCTGAGCCATGAGATCGAAATCCAGCGGAGACTGGATGCGCGGATAGGCGCCATCGTGCATGCCCAGCAGGCAGACCACACGGAAGGGAATGGCGCGCATGGGCATCAGGGTGCAGAAATTGACCGCCCCGGCGAGAAAACGCTGGGCCAGTCCCCCGGAATCCAGTCCGGCCAGCCAGGCCTCGCGGACCACGGTGAGCGGCAGCTCTTCATCCAGGGCGACGTCCTCGCACAACTCCAGCCAGCGCTCACGGAGATTTTCCAGCTGCTCCAGCAGATATTCGTCGTGCTCGTCCTGGGCGCTGAAGAACAGCGCCAGCAGCGCCTGCAGACGGGCGCCCCACTCCGTTGGCCGGGCTGGCTGGGCCAGTGCCGCCTGGGCCGCGTCCAGGGCATCGAGCAGATCCACCAGCGGCCCGACCAGGGCCGCGTCCAGGCCACCCACCTCGTCGAAGGGCTCGATATCGCCCAGGGCGGCGCCGCTGCCCACGGCGTAGCCCAACAGCATGCGCCTCAGCCCGAAGCGCCAGGTGTTCTGCGTCAGCCCCTCGGGCAGATCGAGACGACTGCGCTGCTCGGCATCCAGCCCCCAGCGCACGCCGGCGCCTTCCAGCCAGAGGTGCAGGGTCGGCAGATCCCCTTCGCGCAGGCCGAAGCGGGTGCGCCGCGCCGGCACATCCAGCAGATCGAGGATCTCGCTCAGGGCGACGCGGCTGTCAGGCAGTTGCAGCAGATGCTCCAGGGCGATCAGCAGCGGCTGGAAGCCACGCTGGTGCTGATCGGCCAGACTGAAGGGAATGAAGCGCGGATCCTGGCGTTCGAGCTGACCGAACACCGCACGGATGTGCGGCGCATAGGCATCGATGTCCGGCACCATGACGATTACGTCGCGTGGCCTGAGACTGCCATCGCTGCTGAAGCGCGCCAGCAACTGGTCATGCAGAATCTCCACTTCGCGCTGCGGACTGTGGGCCACATGGAAGCGCATGGACCTGTCGCGCACCGGATCCACTGCCGGCCAAAGCTCACGGGTCTCGCTCAGCGGACGCAGTTCGAGGATATCGTCCTGCAACTGGCCGAGCAGGTGCTGGGGTTCGGTGTCGGCGAAGAGGTCGATGCGCCCGCCGTTGAGGTCCTCGAACAGGCGCCGATAGCCATCGGGTTCGTCGAATTCGTCCAGCAGGTGGATGTAGTCGCGCCCCTGCTTGCCCCAGTTCGCCAGCAGCGGCTGGCCGTGCTGGTGCAGCGCCTCGGCATCCAGGGTCTGCGGCATGCCCGGCTTGCGCTGCTGACGCCGGTAGTTCTGCCGCAACAGGTCCTGGTCGGCGACGATGTCGGACCAGTGATGGCGACAGGGATTGTGCACGCAGAGCAGCACCTGGCTGAAGCGCGCCAGAGCGGCCAGGGCCTCGAGGGTCTGCGCCGGAATCGCCGACAAGCCAAAGATCACCACCCGCCGCGGCAGACCGGCCGGCGGCTCGCTCGCCGCCTGCATCAGCTCCAGAAAGCGCCGGTGCACCCCGGCGCGGCTGCGGGCCAGGCCACCGTCGCCCACGTCGGCCAGCAGCGCCCGCCACAGCTGCGCCTGCCAGCGACAACTCTCCGGCAGCGGGCGCCGGCCGTCACGCAGGCTGGCCAGCAGATCGCGGCCCGCCGCCCAGTCGTTGAGCCAGTCGGCGCGATAGACCTGGTAGCCGTCATAGAGATCGGCCAGCCGCTCGGCCAGCTGGTATCTCTTGCGCAGATCGCCGTCATCGTCGAGAAAGCGCCGCAGCGCGGCGAAGTCCGGCTGCAGGAGTAGCGTCGGCAAGAGCCGCATCAGGCGCCAGGTCAGGAGCGCGCGGTCCAGTGGCGAGGAAGGCGGTACCTGGTCACGACCCAGCACCTGGCGATAGGTCCGCCAGAGAAAGGCCGCCGGCAACTGCACCTCGAGGGCTGCGGCCACTCCGCAGCCGCCTTCGTCGTCCCCGCGCGGATCTTCGGCCAGCGCCAGCTTGAGCCACTGGGCGATGCCATTGCTCTGCACCAGCACCTGTTCGTTTTCCAACGGTGCCAGGGGATAGCGCCGCATCCAGCCGACCGCCAGGCCGCGCAGCTCTTCGAGCCGATTGCCGTGTACCACCATGAATCCGGGAGTGAGCGCCTCGGACATCCTACGCCTCGCTGTTCGCTGTCTGCGGCCAGGGTAAGGATCACCCGCGCCAGATACCAGTCCGCAATGTGCTTACTGACGCATGACACAGCGCACAGCCGCCCGCGTCTCCCCGCCTGCGACGGGGTTCCAGCCGGTAGACTCACAATCTATCGGCCGTCGGCCATCGACAGGATGTTTTCATGCGTTTCCTCGTTGCCCTCCCCCTGCTTCTGGGCGCTGCCCTCGCCCATGCCGATAACGGCGAGCCCGTCGACTGCGCCAGCCTGCAGGCCCAATTGCCGCTACCGGTGCTCCAGCAGACCTCGGGCCTGCCGCTGGCCTATGCCCGGCAGATTGCCGGCGGCTGCGCCTTCACGGACCGCGACACCGGCCAGCCGGCCAACTACCTGCTGGGCCTGTCGGCGGGCTACGAGAATGGCGGTCGGGCGCTGCCCAAGCTGCGGCGGCAGGTGCAATCCTTGAGCGAACAACTGGAGTGCAAGGCCATCGACGGCCTCGGCGAAGGCGCCAGCGCCTGCAGCAAGCCGCTGCTGGGCACCCAGGTGTTCTTCATCAAGCGCGACCGCATCCACACGATCACGGCGTCCAGTCCGCTGGAATACGAAAAACCCGAGCTGGCCGCCAAGCTGCGCCAGGCGGCCCAGGCGACCGCCCAGGCCTGGGCGCAACGGCTATAGGGAAGGCGCGTCCTAGTGGCCGCGCCGATTGAGGTCTTCCGAATAGAGATCGTCTTCCAGCTCATTGCCCGGGATGGCGTGTTCTTCCGCCGCCCAGGCACCCAGATCGATCAGTTTGCAGCGGTCGGAACAGAAGGGCCGGTTGGCGCTCTTCTCGCTCCATTCCACGGGTGCGCCACAGGTGGGACAATCCACGGTAAGAGTGCTCATGCTTGGCCTCCGTCAAGGGTCAGATAAAAGGAATGCAGGCGCTCCACCTCGGTGTGGAGCTGGGCGAGATCGCCGTCGTTGCAAATGACGTCATCCGCCTTGGCCAGGCGCTCGGCACGCGGCAGCTGTGCCGCCAGGATGGCCCGCACCTGAGTCTCGTCCACCCCGTCGCGACGCATGGCCCGCTCAAGCTGCAGCGCTTCCGGCGCGTCTATCACCAGCCCCCGCCGGACCAGCGCCCGCTGCCCGGATTCGAACAGCAGCGGCGACACCAGGATGGCATAGGGCGACGCTGCGCGGGCCAGGGCCGCCAGGATTTCCTGGCGAATGAGAGGATGCAGCAGGGCTTCCAGCCAACGCCGCTCAGCCGGATCGGCAAAGATCGCCGCCCGCAGCGCCGCCCGATCCAGGCTGCCATCCGGCCGCAAGACAGCCGACGAAAAATGCCCGGCGATCTCTGCCAGCGCCGGCCGTCCCGGCTCCACCACCCAGCGGGCGGCCTGATCGGCGTCGACACAGGTGATGCCCAACTGGGCGAAATGCTCGGCAGCAGCGCTCTTGCCACTGCCGATGCCCCCGGTCAGGCCGAGGGTCCAGGCAGAAGTCATCGGAATCCGGCGAAGTTCAGGTACAGGCCGGTTATTTGATCACCCCAGAGCAAGGCAATCCACCCCGCCACGGCCAGATAGGGACCAAAGGGCAAGGGCGTACTGGTTTCCGCCCGCCGCAGCCGCAGGGTGATGACACCCAGGATGGCGCCCACCAACGACGACAATAGGATGGTCAGGGGCAGGATCTGCCAGCCCCCCCAGGCACCGAGCAGCGCCAGCAGTTTGAAGTCGCCATAGCCCATGCCCTCCTTGCCGGTCACCAGGCGGAACAGCTGGAATACCAGCCACAGACTCAGATAACCCGCCACCGCGCCCCAGACGGCATCACCAAGATTGGTGAACAGCCCAAACTGATTGGCGATCAACCCCAGCCACAACAGCGGCAGGACGATGACGTCTGGCAACAGCTGGTGATCGGCGTCGATCAGACTGGCCGCCAACAGGCCCCAGGTCAGCAGCAGAAAGGCCCCGCCCTGCCAGGTCACGCCCAGGTGCCAGATGACCCAGGCGGACAACAGTCCACAGGCGAGCTCAACCAGTGGATAACGCGGGCTGATGCTCGACTGACAGCCCTTGCAACAACCGCGTAAGAGCAGATAGCTCAACACCGGCACGTTTTCCCAAGGCCGCACGGCACGCTGGCAATGGGGGCAACGGGAAGCAGGCCGCGCCAGGTTGAAAGGCACCCTTTCCGGCTCAGCCGGCAGCTCCAGCACCTCACGCGCCTCCGCCTGCCAATCCCGCCTCAGCATCACCGGCAGCCGATAGACCACCACATTGAGAAAGCTGCCTACCAGCAACCCCAGGATCAGCGCGCACAGCGCCGCGGCCAGCGGCACACCGGCCAGGAACTCCAGCAGGACCATCAGACGACGTTGCCGAGCTGGAAGATGGGCAGGTACATGGCAATGATCAGACCACCCACCAGGACCCCCAGAACCGCCATGATCATCGGCTCCATCAGGGTGGTGAGGTTGTCGACCATGTTGTCGACCTCGTCTTCATAGAAGGTCGCCACCTTGGACAGCATCTCGTCCAGGGAACCGGACTCTTCACCGATGGCCGTCATCTGGATGGCCATGGACGAGAACACCCCGGTAGTGCGCATGGAGAAGTTGAGCTGCATACCGGTGGAGACATCGCCCTTGATCTTCTCCACGGCGTTGCGGAACACCACGTTGCCGGTCGCACCGGCGACCGAGTCCAGAGCGTCTACCAACGGCACACCGGCCGCAAAAGTGGTGGCGAGAGTACGGGCATAACGGGCAATGGCCGATTTATAGAGAATGGAGCCAATCAATGGGATCTTCAGCAGTCCACGGTCGGTAGCGTCACGGAATTTTTCCGATTTCTTGTAGAAGTGCCGCAAGACGAAAGCCAGTACGAAGATCCCGCCCAGCACCAGCAACCACCACTCCTGCAGGACCTCGGAAATGGCGATAACCATCAGGGTGAATGCTGGCAGTTGAGCACCGAAGCCTTCGAACACCGACTGGAACTGGGGTACCACCTTGATCAACAGAATGGCCGACACGATAACCGCGACTACCACTACTGCCGCCGGGTAGGTCATGGCCTTCTTGATCTTCTTTTTCAGCGCCTCGGTCTTTTCCTTGTAGGTCGCAACTCGGTCCAGCAGGGTCTCCAGGGCACCAGACTGCTCGCCGGCATCCACCAGGTTGCAGTAGAGATCGTCGAAGTATTGAGGTTGCTTGCGCAGAGAATTGGCCAGGCTGTTACCCGCAGCGACATCCTGCTTGATGTCGTCGACCATCTTGCGCATGTTGGGATTGTCGAAGCCTTCGCCGATGATGTCGAAGGCCTGGAGCAGAGGTACGCCCGCACTCATCATGGTTGCCAGCTGCCGGGTAAACAGGGCGATATCCATGGGCTTGATCTTTTTGCCCTTGCCGAACAGCGACATTGACTTCTTGCGCACCCGGGTCGGATTGATCCCCTGCTTGCGCAATTGCGCCTTGATCAGCGCGGGATTCAGGCCCGTCATCTCGCCCTTCACCTTGGTCCCTTTGCGATCAGTCCCTTCCCAAGTGAAGCTGCCCATCTTGATAGCTTTATCGGCCATGGCCTCGACTCACAAAGACTCGGTCCGCCTTGCGGACGCGTCAAAAGAATGCTCTATGCAGAGCCGGTTGCGGCTTTAAAGGCAAGCATCGCGCCATATGCCGAGTTTTAGACGACCTACGACACTGAAGCTTTGTGCGCGACTACCAACCGACGCTCCGTTCCAGTCCCCTCTCCCTCCGGGAGAGGGCTAGGGTGAGGGAAAGCCACTAGTCCTTGGTCACCCGATTGATCTCTTCCAGACTGGTAATCCCCTGCATCGCCTTCACCAGTCCTGACCGCCGCAGATCATTGAAGCCCTCTTTGCGCATCCGCGCCGCGATCTCGATGGAGTTGCCCTCCTCCATGATCATTTGCTGCAACGCTGGCGTGACCTTCACCACCTCATAGATCCCCACTCGCCCGCGATAACCCGCATTGCAGTCCTCGCAGCCGATGGGCTGGTAAAGGGTGAAACTGCCGACCTCCTCCTCGCGAAAGCCTTCGGCCAATAACGCCTCACGCGGCACCTCATGGACTCTCTTGCACTTGTTGCACAGCTTACGCGCCAGTCGCTGAGCGATGATCAGATTGACCGAGGTCGCCAGGTTGAAGGCGGGCACCCCCATGTTCCGCAGGCGCGTCAGAGTTTCTGCCGCGCTGTTGGTGTGCAGGGTGGACATCACCATGTGACCGGTCTGGGCCGCCTTGATGGCGATCTCCGCCGTTTCCAGGTCTCGAATCTCACCCACCATGATCACGTCAGGATCCTGACGCAGGAAGGCCCGCAGCGCCTGGGAGAAGTCGAGTCCCTGACGCGGGTTAACGTTGACCTGGTTGATGCCTTCCAGATTGATCTCCACCGGATCTTCAGCGGTGGAAATATTGATGTCTTCGGTATTGAGGATATTGAGGCCGGTATAAAGGGAGACCGTCTTGCCGGAACCAGTAGGCCCGGTCACCAGGATCATTCCCTGCGGCTGCTTGAGTGCCTGCAGATAGAGCTCCTTCTGCACATCCTCATAGCCCAGGGCATCGATTCCCATCTGGGCGCTGGAGGAATCCAGGATCCGCATCACGATCTTCTCGCCCCAAAGAGTGGGCAAAGTATTTACGCGGAAGTCGATGGACTTGGTCTTGGAGACCTTGAGCTTGACGCGGCCATCCTGTGGTTTGCGCCGCTCGGAGATGTCCATATTGGACATCACCTTGAGCCGCGCCGATATCCGTGACACCAGCTGAACCGGCGGCCGCGCCGCCTCGTGCAGGACGCCGTCGGTACGAAAGCGCACCCGGTACATCTTTTCATAGGGCTCGAAGTGCAGGTCGGAGGAACCCTTCTTGATGGCATCGAGCAGCATCTTGTTGACGAACTTCACCACGGGTGCGTCGTCAGCATCGGTGCCCGCAACGGCTTCCTGAGGCCGCTCGCCACCCTCAGTCTCCAAATCAAGGTCAATATCGCCTAGATCCAGTCCACCCGTACCGCCATCGAGATATTTCTCGATGGCCTGGTGCAGCTTGTCATCCTCGACCAGCACCACCTCGACGGCGAGCTTGCTGCCAAAGGACACATCATTGATGGCCTGTTGGTTAGTCGGATCAGAGAGCGCGATGAAAAGCTTGTTGCCCCTTTTGCTTAGAGGCAGGAAGTGATGCTGCTGCATCAGCTTTTCATTGACGATGTCTTTGGGCAGTTGCTCTTTGTCAACGGCTGAGAGATCAAGGAAGGGTACCCCAAATTCTTGGGCGGCCAACTCTGCCAGGGGCCGGCTTTGCACCAGACGCTGCTGAACGAGATAGGTCACCAGTGGCACCTTGGCCTGCTTGGCCTTGACCACCGCCTGCTGCGCTGCCGCCTCCGCCAGGAGCTGAGCATCCACCAACTGCCGCGCCAGTCCCGACAGCATCACCGTCTCGTTCATCATCATTCCCACCATTGGCTACAATAGGCGTTATAGCACCACGCAGACCGTCCGCAAAATGGCGCCAGACAGCTGACATTTTTTGTCATGTGCTGCCCTTTTATTGACGCGTACCACATGGAAAGCGTGCTGCAGTCGCCACTTTTCTTTGGCACGGCCTGTGCTATACCTCAAAAAGGCACGTTGGCCTGATCCAACCTCGGAGATTTGGAATGAAAGCTCAGAAAGGCTTTACCTTGATTGAATTGATGATCGTAGTCGCGATCATTGGCATTTTGGCGGCAGTGGCACTGCCGGCCTATCAAAATTACACCACTAGAGCAAAGGTTTCTGAGGCAGTTCTAGCGGTTTCAGCATGCCGCACGGCAGTAACTGAAGCATCTCAAACTGGCTTCGCGTCTACCCCTACAGCTGACGGATTTGGGTGTGGAGAAAGCTCTAGCGCAAAATCTCGTTATGTTTCCGCACTGCATACAACCACTGCAGGCGCTATTAGCGCAACACTTCAAAACATCAGCAGTGATGTTAATGGAAAGGTCATCACTCTAACACCTTACACTGATGCAGCCATGGCAACTGCAGCGACTAGCACAGCCTATGTATCTGGCACAAACACTCCAATTCTCTCTTGGAAGTGCACCTCTGACGCAGCATCTACTTATGTCCCTGCAAGCTGCAAGTAAAGTCAGAAGCAAAAAATGGTTTGCCATACGGCAAACCATTTTTTTTAAAAAACCCAATAACTGTTTACTGCACATATCGCTTTTAATTCTATCCATTTCTTGGCTGCTTCCAAACCATAGCTATCCTTTATCTAGCATCCTTCAAGACCTGACTGCATTCCTTGCGGCTTCCATAGCATTGCTGAGTCTTGCAAAGTTAAAAATATCTACTGAATCAATAGTGGTACTTCTTGCAGCATCAATACCTCTCGTTCAATTTGCCTCTGGAACCATAGAGCTTTTTGGAGATGCGTTAAACCCTACCCTATTTATACTCCTTCTATGCATATCAATTGCCATTGGGCACAGTTTAAGGCAAAAAGAAAATAACTACAGAATTGCCCAAGAAGAAATCTCTTGCTACATCCTAGCATCTGGAATTCTTTGCACCTACATACAAATTAGACAGTGGCTTAATATTCCCGGAAATATCTACATAGTAGATCTTCCTCCTGCGGGGCGACCCTTCGCCAATTTTGCACAACCAAACAATCTTGCAACATTTCTTTGCTTGAGCCTGGCATCAAACTGGCTGCTATTCAAAAAAAATAAGCTATCGTTCGAGTTTTCCTTCTTCTTAGCACTCATCTTGATATTCGGAATAGCCCTAACGCAATCTAGGACTTCTTGGATTACCTTGCCGCTATTTCTCATCCTTCTAGCAGTTAATGGCAGTAAAAAAACAGCGTTATTTTTGGCGACATACTATATCCTCATCTCCATACTCACTCCATCGATAAGCAAAATTTTACTCCTCGAATCTGAGAATATATTTTCAAGGGCAGTCCAATCTCAGAGATTATTGATATGGAAGCCGCTATTTGAGATGGCTTTACACTCCCCTCCGCTAGGATATGGGTGGAGCCAAATCCCAATTGTTCAACTAGAATATTCAGAAAAAATAAAAACAGGCTTCATTTTCAATTACAGTCATAATTTGTTTTTAGACCTGCTTTTATATAATGGCCCCCCCCTCGGCTTAACGCTGATCACCTTGATACTTGTAGGATATGCGCGCCGCATAAAACAGAACAAGGCAGGCACAGACACCTATCCGCTAGCATGCATTACCGCCATCGGAATCCATTGTCAACTGGAATTCCCTCACGCATATGGTTATTTCATAGTGCCCTTCGGTTTTTTTTGGGGGCTCTCATCAAGCAGCAAAACAATACTATCAGTCCCTCGCCCCCTATCAACTCTACTATCAGCCTTGATCATAGCCGCTACAATCAAGGCCTGGAAAGAATATATCGAAGTAGAACAGAATTTTCTAACGCTTAGAATGCAACATGCCAAAATAACAACAACTGAACCTAAAAAAATGAGCAGCGGAATATTTTTTTCCGAACTAAAGGACTATTATAGCTTTATAAATAGCTCAGAAGACGAGACATTAACCATAAGCAAAATCGATAAAGCCAAATTCATCGCTCATAGATTTCCCTTCGACTATAATATGAAAAAGTTAATAAAAATCCTTAACAGGAACAATCTGCCAGACGAAGCAAAGATGCAAGAAGAAAAGCTTAAAAACATCACATCAGGAGCTTTTTGAGATGGAAAAAAGCTTAAGATATGCCGTTATAATTGTAACTCACCATCCCGATATAACTTTACTAAAAAACATTATTGACACTATCGAAGATCAAGAAATTATAATAATAGACAACGACAGTAAAAACATAGATGACATAAAAAGCTTAGCCCCACCCCGAGTAGTAAACAGCAGAAATCTCGGCTTAGCCAATGCACAAAACCAGGCAATTAAAATAGCGTTCCAAGAGAAATTCGACGGTCTTATATTTTTTGACCAAGACAGCAGAATTTTAAAAAGCACGATAGACAATCTAATTAAAGACTTCGAGTCACTGCAAAACAAAAAAGCTGCAGCCATAGGCCCCACCCTAAAATCTAAGTCCAACGGACATATACATCCTCACATCTCGATATCCGAAAAAGGTTTTTTGCATAAAAAAGCACCATCAAGCGAACTCGATCCAGTAAAAGTATCTGTAATAATATCTTCCGGAATGCTGATAAAAATGTCGGCTATTCTAGACATAGGCGCTATGGATGAAGAACTATTTATTGATTTTGTTGACACTGAATGGTGCTTAAGGGCACTAAGCAAAGGTTATTTCATATATCAATCAAAACAATCAATACTACTGCACGACATAGGTGAAAAGTGTATAAATATTTTAAGAATTAAGATCCCCGTTCATTCTCCGGAAAGAAGATACTACCGGATTAGAAACCCCTTCATACTAATTAAAAGAAAACATGTACCAAAGCTACTCATTATTAGAGAAATAATCGCATCCTTCATTCAACAAAGCATAATAATGATCGCGCAAAAAAACAAAACCAAGTATCTTTATCACGGCGTTAGAGGATTAGCCGACGGTATATCTTATGCTGCAAAACGAAGAAATTAAACCCTATAATGTTGCGGTGCTGTTAGCCGCAAAAAACGGTGCACGTTGGCTTCCTCAGCAAATCAGAAGTATTTTGGCTCAAAAAAAGGTAGACATAAGCCTGTACATTAGCATAGATCACTCTGATGACGATACGAACGGAATAGTTGAGAAGTATGCCGCAACGAATAGCAGAATAACTATAATAAAGCATGCGCAAAGCTTTGGAAGCGCTGCAAAAAACTTCTTCTTCCTAATTGAATCTGCAGAACTTTTTATCAAAAAAAAATCTCATTCCTACATATCATTTTCAGATCAAGATGACATCTGGGAAGAAGAAAAAACTTACGAAGCCATTTGCGCACTAGAAAAAAAACGGGCTTCCGGTTATTCAAGCAATGCAACCGCTTATTGGGAAAATGGTAAAACGAAGAAAATCATAAAATCATATCCCCAAAGACAATGGGATCATTTTTTCGAAGCTGGAGGTCCTGGCTGCACTTATGTGTTTTCAAGAAGATTATACGAAGGATTCTTGCTGCATCTTAGGACTCATAGAGCACTGCTGGAGCAACTCAATTCTCATGACTGGGCTGTATATGCATATTCAAGAGCAACTGGAAACAGCTGGTACATAGACGAAAGAAGTTTTTTACTTTACAGACAACATCAAAACAATGCATTAGGAGCAAATATTGGACTTTCAGCAGCTCTTCGACGAATAAAACAGCTTAGTTCGGGAGAATACCTAAGGAAGGTACGACTACTTACAGAACTTCATAAAGACTCTGACAAGGATCTCTTTCAAAAATTGAACACAAACGACGTATCATTATTTTCTTTAAAAAATGTAAAAAAAATGAGACGCAACCCTTATGACCAAGCGTTGCTTTTCCTATTCTCGGCCACGAAACTATTAAAAAAATAATATAAATGCCTGTGAATTTTAGAATTGCGGCTGCATTTTTATTCTTATGGTTCTTCAGCTTGCTAAGGCATCCCCTTCCCACCAAATGCCCCCACTACCGTCCCCGTACTAAAACTCGCATCCTCCTCTGCCAACGCCACATACAACCCCGCTAACTCAGCCGGCTGCCCTGCCCTTCCTAGCGGCGTATCCTGGCCGAACTCCTTCATCTGTCCTTCCAACTGCCCACCCGCCACCTGCAGCGGTGTCCATACCGGACCCGGCGCCACGGCGTTGACGCGGATGCCCTTCTTGGCCAGTTGCTTGGCCATGCCCTTGGTGAGATTGAGGATGGCGGCCTTGGTCGAGGCATAGTCGATCAGCTCTTCGCCAGGATCGTAGGAATTCACCGAGACGGTGTTGATGATGCTCGCGCCCGGCGGCAGGTGCGGGATGGCGGCCTTGCTGAAGCGGAAGACGTGATAGACGTTGGTCTTGAAGGTGCGGTCGAATTGCTCGTCGGTGATTTCGAGGATGTCCGCCTTGCTCTGCTGATAGGCTGCGTTGTTCACCAGCAGGTCCAGACCGCCAAGTTGCTGGATGGCCTTGTTCACCACTTCTTCGCAGGCCTCCTGGGTACGGATGTCAGCCGGCAGGGTGATGGCCTTGCGACCGGCTTCGGTGATCAGCTTGACCACTTCCTGGGCGTCGGCCTCTTCGGAGGGGTGGTAGTTGATGGCCACGTCTGCCCCCTCGCGAGCGAAGGCGATGGCCACGGCGCGACCGATGCCGCTGTCGCCGCCGGTGATGAGGGCCTTGCGTCCGGCCAGACGGCCCGAGCCGTGATAGCTGGTCTCGCCATGGTCGGGGCGCGGCTCCATCTTGCTGGTCAGCGCCGGCCATTCCTGGCGCTGCTCTTTGAAAGGCTCGTGGGTGTACTTGGTGCGCGGGTCCTGCAGTGGCTTGGCGGGACGAGTCGCGCTGGTGCCTTCCTGGGCGACGGCAGCGCCTGAAGCAGCAGCGGCGATCCCCACGGCGGAGCCGACGAGTACGTTACGACGGGTAAGGGAGTAATCGGTCATCGGGGCTCTCCGCACTGGCAGCTATTTATAGGCAGGATCAAGGGATCGAAGCTGCGGCAAGACTGGATCCGCGAAGATTAGGTATGACGACTCGGGCAAAGGTTTCCAGAATGGACTCTGCCCTGACCGCTGACCTCTCCTCCCAAAAATCGCGTCAGGCCGAGAAGCATTGGCGAATCGTGAAATCCGAGGCAGACAGCAGTGCGACACATCGCCACAGGTCGCCATACGCGTTCAATGACCAGGCTTGCACAGCAGATAACCGAAGACTTATTATTAAAAGCTTCGTGCCGGTGTAGCTCAGTTGGTAGAGCGGCGCATTCGTAATGCGAAGGTCGTAGGTTCGACTCCTATCTCCGGCACCATCCTTCCGCTTCGTCCTCTCCGTGTCTTTTCAAAGCCTTCAAGGCCTTAGCCGCCTTGGGCCGCGCCTCTTTGCGCCCTTCCCCGACCTGAGCCTTGCTTGAGTGCCAACTGCACCTGCCCGATCAAACTGGCGACTCCCCGTCCCTCGGCTACTCTTACCCAGCGCATGACAGTGCCTTACACCGCCTGATTTCGCCTTTCTTGACGGCCGGCAAGACCTGAACGGTGGCTGACCAAAGGGTCGAATATCCAGCCCCTCTGTGGCACCATACCGCGCTGCGAAATCCCGCAATTTCTGCAATCCATCAGTCTGCCGCACGGATGCCTGTCCGTTGCGGAGCATGAGGCTGGCGACAGGCACGTTGAGAGAATAACCACGATGAGCCGCTCTACTGAGGTCGTGAGATGAAACTAACGAAGTATCTAAAACCAACCGGTTGGCTTCTGGCCGGTGCCGCCGCGCTGCTGCTCAGCGGGTGCGACGCCGTGCTGCTGGATCCGAAAGGCTCCATCGGCGTGCAAGAACGCAACCTCATCTACACAGCGTTCGGCCTCATGCTGATCGTGGTGATCCCGGTCATCGTGATGACCTTCCTGTTCGCCTGGAAGTACCGCGCTACCAATAAGGAAGCCAAGTACACCCCGAACTGGGCTCACTCCTACAAGATCGAAGCCGTGGTCTGGCTGGTCCCCCTGGCCATCGTGGTGTTCCTGAGCATCCTGTCCTGGAAGACCTCCCACGAACTGGATCCCTTCAAGCCGCTCGATCATCCCGAGCAGCCGCTGGTGATCGAAGCGGTCTCGATGGACTGGAAATGGCTGTTCATCTATCCCGAGCAGGGCATTGCCTCGGTGAACGAGATCGCCATCCCGGTCAATCGTCCGGTGCAGTTCAAGATCACCTCCGAGTCGGTCATGAACACCCTGTCCATCCCGGCCCTGGGCGGCATGATCTATGCCATGTCCGGCATGCAGAGCCAGTTGCACCTGATTGCCGATCACCCCGGCGAATTCGAGGGTCGCTCGGCCAACTACAGCGGCGCCGGCTTCTCCGACATGATCTTTACCGTGCACGCGGTACCCACCGCCGGCGATTTCGACGCCTGGGTGAACAAGGTCAAGCAGTCGGGTGGCAAGACCCTGGATCAGGTGAGCTACACCGAGCTGGCCAAGCCCAGCGAGAAGCAACCGATCGCCTACTACTCGACGGTCGAGCCGGATCTGTTCAGAACGGTCATCAAGAAGTTCATGAAGTCCGACTTCAGCAAGCAGACCGATCACGTGATGGACATGAGCCAGCACGGCGGTCAACACGGTACCGAGGAATAAGTTATGTTCGGTAAATTAACTCTGGCGGATATTCCGTATCACGAGCCGATCATTCTCGTGACGTTCGTTGTGGTCGCCCTGGGCGGCCTTGGACTCATCGGGGCGCTCAGCTACTTCGGCAAGTGGGGCTATCTCTGGAAAGAGTGGCTGACCACCGTCGACCACAAGAAGATCGGCGTGATGTACTTCATCGTCGCGCTGGTCATGCTGCTCCGTGGCTTCTCCGACGCCATCCTGATGCGTAGCCAGCAGGCCATCGCCTCTGGCGGCGCCGAGGGCTACCTGCCACCGCACCACTACGACCAGATCTTCACCGCCCACGGCGTGATCATGATCTTCTTCGTGGCGATGCCGTTCGTGGCCGGCCTGATGAACGTGGTGACACCGCTGCAGATCGGTGCCCGCGACGTGGCCTTCCCCTTCCTGAACTCGCTGAGCTTCTGGCTGTTCGTGGCCGGCGCCGTGCTGATCATGATGTCGCTGTTCGTGGGCGAATTCGCCGCGACCGGCTGGGTGGCCTATCCGCCGCTGTCAGGCATCAAGTACAGTCCAGGCGTAGGGATGGACTACTACATCTGGGCCCTTCAGCTTTCCGGTATCGGGACGACCCTGACCGGCGTCAACTTCTTCGTGACCGTGCTGAAGATGCGTACCAAGGGCATGACCCTGATGCGCATGCCGATCTTCACCTGGACCTCGTGGTGTACTGCCATTCTGATCATGGCGGCCTTCCCGATCCTGACCGTGACCCTGGCACTGCTGACCCTGGACCGTTACCTGGGCTTCCACTTCTTCACCGCGGAAGCCGGTGGCAACCAGATGATGTACACCAACCTGATCTGGGCCTGGGGCCACCCCGAGGTATACATCCTGATCCTGCCGGCCTTCGGCGTGTTCTCGGAAGTGACCTCCACCTTCAGCAAGAAGCGTCTGTTCGGCTATGTATCGATGGTCTGGGCGACGGTAGCCATTACCGTGCTGTCCTTCATCGTCTGGCTGCACCACTTCTTCACCATGGGTTCGGGCGGTAACGTCAACGCCTTCTTCGGCATCGCGACCATGATCATTGCGATCCCGACGGGGGTGAAGATCTTCACCTGGCTGTTCACCATGTACCAGGGTCGTATCCAGTTCACCTCGCCGATGCTCTGGACCCTGGGCTTCATCGTGACCTTCAGCATCGGCGGCATGACCGGCGTACTGCTGGCGGTACCGGGTGCGGACTTCGTGCTGCACAACAGCCTGTTCCTGATCGCCCACTTCCACAACGTGATCATCGGCGGCGCCGTGTTCGGCTACTTCGCCGGCATGATCTACTGGTTCCCGAAGGTATTCGGCTTCAAGCTGAACGAGAAGCTGAACAAGCAGGCCTTCTGGTGCTGGCTGATCGGTTTCTATGTCGCCTTCATGCCGCTGTACATGCTGGGCTTCATGGGCATGACCCGTCGTCTGAACCACTACGACAACCCTGACTGGCACCCCTTCCTGGTGACCGCCGCCATTGGCGCCGGCATCATCGCCCTGGGCATCCTCAGCCAGCTGTGGATGTTCTACGTCAGTATCCGCGACCGCAATCTGCCGGAAAACGTGGACGTGACGGGCGATCCGTGGGATGGCCGTACCCTGGAATGGTCGACCTCGTCGCCGCCGCCCTTCTACAACTTCGCTGAAGTGCCGGAAGTGCACGACATCGACGCCTACTGGGGCATGAAGGAAAAAGGCATCACCGAGAAGAAGGATGCGGACTACAAGAAGATCCACATGCCGCGCAACACCGCTGCCGGCATCGTGATCAGCTTCTTTGCTCTGATCCTCGGCTTCGCCCTGATCTGGCACATCTGGTGGCTGGCCATCGCCAGCTTCGTGGGTTGCATCGTCAGTGCGGTCGTCCGCAGCTACGACGACGATGTCGACTACTACGTACCGGCGGAAGAAGTGGCGCGAATCGAAACCGCGCGCATTCAGTCCCTGGCGAAATTCAAGCAGGCCTAATCCAATGGCGAATCAAGTTATGCATAATGAAGTCGCCCATGCCGAGGAGCATGGGCACCACGACGCCGGATCGATGAAGACATTCGGCTTCTGGTCCTACCTGATGACCGACTGCATTCTGTTCGGGACGCTGTTTGCGACCTATGCAGTCCTGAGCGGGGCCCATGCCGATGGCCCCTCCCAGAAGGACATCTTCGAACTGTCGTTCGTCCTGGTCGAAACCTTCCTGCTGCTGTTCTCCAGTATCACCTACGGCTTCGCCATGATTGCTCAGCACCATGGCAGCAAGGGTGGCGTTCTGGGCTGGCTGGCGGTCACCTGGCTGTTCGGTGCCGGCTTCATCGGCATGGAAGTCTATGAGTTCCATCACCTGATCGAAGAGGGCTACGGTCCGGATCGCAGTGCCTTCCTGTCGTCGTTCTTCGCGCTGGTCGGTACCCACGGTCTGCACGTGAGCTCGGGTCTGATCTGGATGATCGTGCTGATGCTGCAGGTCGCTTCCAAGGGCCTGACCACCACCAACGTGACCCGCCTGTCGTGCCTGAGCCTGTTCTGGCACTTCCTGGACATCATCTGGATCTTCGTCTTCACCATCGTCTATCTGATGGGGGTTCTGTAATGGCGCACGATCATAACGCCCACGGGCACACCGCCGAGAGCCATGGCACTTTCAAGAGCTACATGGTCGGCTTCATCCTGTCGGTCATCCTGACGGTCATTCCCTTCGGCCTGGTGATGTTCCCCACCTTCTCCAAGGGCGCGACCCTGGCGATCGTGGTGATCATGGCGGTGGTACAGCTGCTGGTGCACCTGTACTTCTTCCTGCACCTGAACACCTCCGAAGAGCAGCGTTGGAACGTGATCTCCTTTGGTTTCACCGTGGTCATCGTCGGTATCGTGGTCGTGGGATCCCTGTGGATCATGTACCACATGCACAACAACATGATGATCCACTGAACCGGGCCGACGTGATGATCAAGAAGTACCTTCTCGTGACGAAGCCGGGCATCATCTTCGGCAACCTGATCTCGGTTGCCGGCGGGTTCTTCCTGGCGTCCAAAGGGAGCATCGACCCGCTGTTGCTGCTGGCGACGGCGATCGGGGTGTCGTTGGTCATTGCTTCCGGCTGTGTGTTCAACAACGTGATCGATAGGGACATCGATCAGAAGATGGAAAGAACCTGCAATCGCGCCCTGGTCCAGGGCACGATCTCCTCGAAGGTGGCGCTGGCCTATGCCACCCTCCTCGGCCTGGCCGGGGTGGGGCTGCTGTACGGGGCGACCAATCCGGTCGCCACCGCCTTCGCGGTGATGGGTTTCGTGGTGTATGTAGGGCTCTACAGCCTCTGGCTGAAGCGCACCTCGGTATACGGCACCCTGGTCGGCAGCCTGTCCGGTGCCGCACCGCCGGTGATCGGCTACTGCGCCGCCAGCGGCCAGTTCGACAGTGGCGCTGCGGTACTGCTGCTGATCTTCTGCCTCTGGCAGATGCCGCACTCCTATGCCATCGCCATCTTCCGTCTCAAGGACTACACCGCGGCCTCGATTCCGGTACTGCCGGTGGCCAAGGGTATCGCGGTGACCAAGCGTCACATCGTCTGGTACACCGTGGCCTTCATGGCCGCCACCCTGCTGCTGACCGTGCTCGGCTATGCCGGCTACGTCTATCTGGCAGTGGCCGCCGTGATCGGCGCCTGGTGGCTACGCCTGGCCTTCATGGGCTATCAGGCCGAGAACGACGTGCAATGGGCACGCAAGCTGTTCGGGTTCTCCATCATCGCCATCACCGCCCTGAGCGTCATGATGTCGGTGGACTTCCAGATCCCGGGTGACGTGCTGCTGACCTACGCGCGCTGAGACGCACCGTTCCATGAAAAAGCCCGGCCTGGTGCCGGGCTTTTTCATGCCTGGGTGAAAGCACCTCCACTAGTCCTGGTTGGTGATGACGCGCCAGGTCTGACGGCGGCTGGCGGGCAGGTCACCCCGCAAGCCATTCGGCGCCTTGCCGTCGCTGCCATAGATCGCCGCGTCCGCCAGGGTTCCTTCCATGCTGAAACTGCCATCACCATAGACGAAGGGCACGATCCCACCGAGCAGACCATCGAGCTGGATACGCCCATAGACCGTATCCGTCCCCAGATTGAACAGGCCACTGTTATTGCCGCCAGTGTAGGGATCCAGGGCATAGAGGTAGGTGGTGACGCCGGCGGTACAGGCGTCGGTGCTGGGTATCAGGGAGCTCATCAACAGAGTGCCGCTGAATAGCTGGGGTTTGTTGATCACCAGCTCGCCATTCAAGGGCAGATTCAGATACCAGCCCTGTTTGCCATTGGTCGCCGTATTGGCGTCATAGCTGACCGACGTCGTGGAAAGGATGTTCGCCGTACTGCTGACGCTGGAACCGGTGGAGCTGGTGTAGCTGATGCGCTGATCGGCGCCCAGGGTCTGCTGCTGCAGACTGGCGATCGTCAGAACTGGAGTGCTGCTGGCCGCCGATCCATCGGTCTGGCGATCCCAGATGCCATAGAGGGTCATGGCCTTGCTGGTATTGGCCAGGGCATCGTTGGCCTCGAGATACTTGCCGGTACCAAAGAGCACCAGATGCCCCGTTCCACTCGGATGAGCCACGACCGCAGGACTGGCGGTGATCGGCTGGACCAGATTGGTGGTACCGGGCGCCAGGCTACTGGCCTGGGCGGTATAGAGGGGCCGCGCCCCGAAGGCGACACGGAAGTTGTCCGCTGCGGCCGTTGCGGTCAGGGAGGTACCGATCAGATCGAAGCGCCAAAGATTGCCGTGCAGGTCACCGGCATAGGCATAGTCGGCGATCAGGTCGCCGTCGACATCGGCCACGAACGGCGAACTCAGCCCATTGGGTGCCGCCACGTTATCGGTGGCGGGCAGCGCCTTGATCAGGCTGCCATCGGCCACGTTCATTACATAGAGCACGGCGTTGTCCTGGGCACTGTTGTAGCCATTGCTGACCACCACGCCCCAGCCGCTGGTATGCAGCCGGGTAATGACGGGTTGGGCGTAGGTGAAGCCCAGGTCCTTGTAGCTGGCGTCGGCGTCAGACTTTTCCCAGAGCAGCACCGGAGCATTGGGATTGGTGATGTCCAGCGCAAAGATGCCCCGCCCTCCCCCGCGCAGCGTGCCGATCAGTACCGTGCGCCAAGCCCCATTGAAATAGACGTCCCCCACCACCGGCGTATTGTCGACATAGGACTGATGCCCGCCGCCGTTGTAGCTGCGCTCGGTCAGCCGGTTGAGAGTGCCGATGACGGCGCTGGGAACGAAGGCATAGACCTCCTGCCCCTGGTCGTTGAAGGCATGCAGCATGCCGTCATTGGCACCCACATAGATACGCCGCTCACGGGCTGCATTGGTAGTGCGGAACGTCGCGTAGGAATTGTCGCCAACGGTCGCGTTCATCAGCGCGATGGGACTATTGGGGCCGTCCACTACCACCGGTGAGGAATTCACGATGTCTCCGAGGATATGACTGCGCGGCCGGAACGACGGCGTAGCGCCAGGCGCCTCCTGGCCACGATCCCCACGCAGATAATCCACCCGGCGACTGCCATAGGTATCGGTGGTACCTCCGGAGGTCTTGTTGAGACTGAGTCGTTGATCGGTATTCAGATTCACCCAGGCGAAATCGGCTAAGGCGCCGCCCTTGGCCATATAGATCTTGCGAGTGCCGAAGACGGTGTTGCCTGCAGCGTACTTGCCATCGAGTTGTTGAGCGGCGCTCCAGATCCTCGTCTGGGTGGTTCCCGTGCGTTGGTACTTGATGACATCCCCGCTCCAGTCGGCACTGGAGAAAGACGGAACATAGGTGAAGAGCGCGTTGGTATCCCCTACCCGGGTGGGCGATACGGTCTGGCTGGCGCCGACGCTGGTGGACTGTGTGATCCGCGTGACGACCTTGCCAAGGGAGGTGATCAGATCGCTGGCGTTTTCCGCACTGAAGAACTCGCCCCGCGAATTGATCGCCGCGTGCCAGAGGTCGTAGACGTTGTTCTGGTTGACCGAGTTATCCGCCCCCGCCACAGGCCAGGGCGTAGTGCCTGCGGCCAAGCCAGCGTAGCCACCGGCGAAGGTATCGCCATCCCAATCGGGATTGATCAGCGCACTGCTCAAGCCGATACCTACGTAGAACCCCGTGAGATGCTGCCAGGTGGCGGGGTCATTGCGCGGATTCCAGTAGGGCGAAAGCGTATTGGGGCCCCGAACCTCGCTGTTGGTCACGGTATTGTAGGGCGGTACCTTGTTGTCGAGCCCGGGTTGGGCATCGGTGCGCCAGTAGAGAAAGGCCAGGTCTGCGAGAGTGCTGGAGGTGGTGTCTTGGAAGGGTGCCTGGGGTGAGTACTGCTGCCCGTCGGGGAGGGTCGCGGCAGAGCCGTCGGCGTTGCTGGAGGTAAAGGCCGAATTCCAGATCCCGTCCGTCACCACCAGACTATAGCTGGCGCGACAGCCATAGACAGGTGACTCGCTGTTACCTGGATCGTAGGCGTATGGGCTATTGCTCCCACTGGTCTTGAGCAGCTCGCCAACACGAGCAACCGCCTGGAGCAGCGGCGTGCTCTGGTTGTAATAGACATCACCGAGCCAGGTGAAGAAAGCCGCCCGGTGCGCACCAGCAAAGGGCCTCAGCCGATTGTCATAGGTCGTGGAGCTGGAGTTGCTGATGCCGCGGCAGTTGGCATTGGCCGTTACCAAGATGCAGCTGTCACTGGTACCTAATGCCTGCCAGCCAAGCCGGAGATTTTCCGAGGCATCCGCCAGGGCCAGGTTGGTCGCTGTCTGAGCGGCCAGGGCACGGCTGCGATAGAAGGAATACCAGTTGGCGAAATTCTGCCGCTCATCCGTCCCGCCGGGACCGGAAGAGCTGCCGACCAGTACCCGCCGGTAACAGCCCTCGGTCTGTAAGGCGACGGGAAGACAGGTACTGAGCGTCGTATCGTAGAGATAGTAATAGGCCTGCACGCCAGTGATGGCAGCAGAAATATTGGTATTGGCCGTGACCGTGTAGTTGACCGAGGAAACTACCCCAAGCAGCCCGTAGTCCACGTTGCGGGTACAGGTAACATTGCTGTAGGTAACCGACGTCGTATTGGCAATGCTCGCAGTACAGCCACCATTGAGCGCTGCCCCTGTCAGTAGGCGCTCAAGCAGGGAGGCGTCGCTGATACTGACTTGGGCACCGTTGATGTTCTCGCTGAAGCCGACACCCAACAGAATGGTGAGCAGCGTGAGGCTGCCATAGGTCGAGCTGGTTCCACGGTAAGTACCACTACTGAAAAAATCCTGAGACGGGTTCTCCGCCAGCATGCTCGGGCTGTTGTTCTGCAGCCCCGGATTTCCGTAGGAGTTGCCCCGCGCCACATTGGGATCTGTAGTAACCAGATTGGGGTTATAACTCCAGCTGACGCGGTAGTCGGTGGCCAGATTGACGCTACCCAGGCTCGATCGATAGCCGTTTACATAGGCACTGGTAAAGCTGGTGGACAGTCGCGTACGGGTCAGCCCGCCCGTACTGCTGTAGCTCACCGCATAGGGCGCCGGATAGCTGATCGCCGGGTTGTAGTAGAGACTGTTGAAGGTCGCCGATTTGGCACGGCGGGTTGGGCGGATGGCATCGGTATTGGAGGCATCCGGCACCACTGCCATCTGCATGCTGGTGGAATTGTCCAGGGTAACGAACAGATTGGGACCGACACTGTTGGTCAGGAACAGCGGCTGCTGGCTCAGATTCAGGGCCGCCGCCTGGGTCGCAGGTGATACCAGGGTCAACAGTAGGGTCAGAGACCCGATGCTCGGTATAGCCCGGCTCATGGCACCTCCAAAGCGACGACACTTTGCAGGATTACCGGAAAGCGCTTGCCGCGATCCTGGGCCACGGCGGTGATCCGAAACAGGTTGGTAGCTGGCGCCGAGACATCGACCGAGCTGCTACCTATGGCCGTCACTACCCAACGGGGTGTCTGGACAAAGGATGCGCTGCCATCGGAGCCTCGATAGGCGACGGTACGCGCCGTAGGATCGGTCCCGCTTGCCTGAAGCGCCGCTGCTGCCCAGGTCTGGGTCAGGGCACCGGTATTGAGATCGCTAGCCTTGGTCAGGATGCACAGGTCGCCGGTTGGCACCTTGGCGAAGGCACTGCGTACCGCTGGTACGCTTTCCGAACAACTGGCGAAGCCGGCACTGAAGGCCGTGAAGGACGGTTGCTGACTGAGGGCCACCAATCGCCGCTCACCTTCGCGCAACGCCGCCTCCGCGGCATTGAAGGCCTGGGTGTTTTCCAGAGCGGCACCGCCACTGCGCGCCTGCAGCAGCGTCTGACGCATGCTGGAGGCGGCCAGTAGCGACAGCAGCAACAACATCACCAGGGCAATCAGCAAGGTCGCGCCGCGCTGCCTGCCAAGGACCGGGCTCATAGCGCAAGATTCCTCAGGGTGACGGTGCTCTGCAGTATCTGCATGGGTCGATCGGCGTCCGCGATCTGCAGGCCGGTCAGGGTCTGCCAATTGGTAGCCGTGTTGCTGGCCACTTCACTGGGTAGCGCCTCACGGGTGTTGAGTAGCGCCGCATAACGCACCGCGGGCGCATCCGTCTTGGGTGAAATGGACCAGCGAAGGTCCTGCAACCCCTGCACCAGTACCTCGCTACCTTTGGCGGTCAGAATGCCATCTCGTTCGCTCCACACCGTACACCTCAGGGTGCCATCGCCTGGAATATCGCCTGCCTTGTATCGCAGCTTTATAAGGACGTTACCGCCGGTATTGGGATTTACCCGGGGAATGACATTGCCCAGGCAGTCCAAATCCTTGCCGTCCACGGCGCCCTGATAGCGGATGCAGACGCCGGATGGATTTTGAATACCGTCCGTGGTCGCACCAAAGGTGACGCCAGCGTCAAAGGTGGGGCAACTGATGCCATCAGCTAGATCCACCGCGGCATTGATCTTGGGAAACGCGGCCTGCAAGCTGCCCTGATGACGGATGTTGGCGCGGAAGCCGGTGCGCGCCAGTTGGCGATCAAGTACCTGGAAGATCAGCTGGGCATTGTTTCGATTGCCGGTCTGGCCCTGCTGGAAGAGAAAACTGCGCTTGTTGTTGATATAGATTTGCGAAACGCCCAGCACCAGAAAGGTACCCACGGTCAGAGCGATCATCATCTCGATGAGGGAAAATCCCCTCTGACTCCAGGGCTTTATGACCATGGCCTACAGCTCCGAGCGCAGGGCGTAGTAACAGATGCCCCTAGGACAATTCAGCGAATCTTTGCTGACGTCCTGCCAGGCCACCACCACCATCAGCGGTGCCACCGCGGTGGTCTTGCAGACCTTGAGCGGCGTGGTATTGCCGGAGGGATCACTGGACGGCAGTGGCGGTATCTCAGAGGCCGGACACACTGCGAAACTGCTGGCGATCAAGGCGTCCGTTACGGGTAGCAGCGCCTTTGCCTGATTCAACCAGCACCCCAGATCCTGCCCTGCTACCGTTTCGCCACCCGCAGAGCGATCCCGGGTCAGGCAGGTCTTGTCGGCATCGAGCGCCTTGGTGCGAAAGTTGGTGCCGGGCTGCTTGATGTAGGCCCCGTCGATCTTGACCTTGTCACTGGCCACCACCTGGTCGCGGTTGCTGCGCATCAGTTCAAGCAGCTCGTTGGCCAGCACCATGGCGTTGCTGCGTTGCACCGAATCCTGGGACAACGCCACGCTACGCGTCTGCAAGGCGACCATGCCCAGCACGCCGATGCAGATGATCACCAGACTGACCAGCACCTCGATCATGCTGAACCCACCTTTGCGGCGCTTCATCTAGGTGCACCCCACGGCGCTGGCACGGTTAGGCGTGTAGTCGATTACCGTCAGCACCCCACCCTGGTTGAGGGTGAATTGCTTGCCCTGGGTGAGCGCATTGGTGGCGCAGACGCGAATGGTGGCTTCGCCGCTGAGTTTCAGACTGCCATTGGGTTGGAAGGTCAGACTGGTTAGAGGGGTACCTCCTACGGCTCCGGTTCCGTTGACGCCGTTGCCCAGCCCGCCGCTGTATTGGCGCAGGACTTCGACATTGGGCAGCACCACCGTCTTGGCTGTAGTGATTCTCAGCGCGCCCATCCAGCCGTTGGCATCCTCTGGATCAGTAGTTACGACCACGTTCACGCCGCGACTCATGGCTTCACTGCGCGCGTAATAGAGGGCACGCTGCAACTCCCCGGCTGCCGCCTGGACGCGGTTGCTTTGCACCAGGCTAGCGAAGCCAGGCGCCGCCAGCGCCGTGACGATGCCCAGCAGCGCCATGACGACCAGGACCTCGATGAGCGTGAAGCCCGAGAGGCGTTTCGACTGCATTGCCACCGCCTGAAAACCCGTGACTTCACCTGATAGTAGTAAGGGCTCAGGCAGCTGCTATGACCGGCTATCGCTTCTATTTGCGGGGGAGGCTACCTGGATCAAGGCGTTCGCCGGAGATGAGCGAAATAGAGCGTGGCAAGGTGAGTCGAGATGGCCAGCCGGAATACTGAAGCAGAAAGATTTCGGGATGACGCTCAGCCTGGCGCTGAGAAAATAATGTCCCGGAAACGCAAAAACCCTCCTTGCGGAGGGTTTCTGGTAAAAATGGTGGGTCGTGCAGGATTCGAACCTGCGACCAATTGGTTAAAAGCCAACTGCTCTACCAACTGAGCTAACGACCCAAATATGGTCGGGGTAGGGGGATTCGAACTCCCGACATCCTGCTCCCAAAGCAGGCGCGCTACCGG
>Ga0157369_10000765_pt1 | contig 41552 bp, 33 predicted proteins | sample C25metaG_FD_113461 | JGI IMG/M metagenome (GOLD analysis project Ga0157369, IMG submission 113461) | Corn rhizosphere microbial communities from Kellogg Biological Station, Michigan, USA - C2-5 metaG | ecosystem: Host-associated > Plants > Roots > Rhizosphere > Soil | place: USA: Michigan... | reverse complement strand
TTTACTTTGTCTCTTACGCATCCCCGCACTCCCTCGGTTCTTCCGCCTGCCTAGTTGCCCCAATGGTCGCCGTACCAGAACCAACGCTCCAGGCGGCCGGCAGGAGAAATCGTAAGCGCCGTCCACGCCGCGCCCCGGCGAATGTCCGTGAAGTAATAAACGAATCCGTTGTTCGTACAGGAGCCGCTCGCATACTTGCAGGGCACGCCTCGCGAATTGAACGAAGTCAGATTGGTCGCGTCCGTCAGGTCGAGCGGTGTGAACCCCAGGGTCGAGCTTGTCAACGCCGTCGGGTTCCCGCCCGTCGGAGTCGTTACCTGGATGACCGGAGCGCCCAACTGGACGACCGCATAGATAGGCCCGGTAAGCGGATTCACCGTGCCCAGCGTGCTGTTCGAGCTCGAAGCGTCCTGCACAAAGGCGTACGGACCGCCCTCGTGCGTCGTGAACTGCACCGTCATCGGCTTGTTGTGCTTGATCGCCTGCATGCGGGCCTCCTGGACCAGGCCTGACAAGCTGCTCGTGGCGGCTCGCAAGCGCATGTTCGCGACCACATTCAGGAGGTTTGGCACGGCTGTCGCGGCCAGGATCATCAGGATCGAGACCACGACGATCAGCTCAAGAAGGGAGAAGCCACGCTGGCGCGCTCCCCGGGACGCCCTCAATTGACGTCCTCCCACGATGTCGAATGTGAGTCTCATCGTTCAAACTCCATGGGCACAAGCTTCACCTGGGGGGAAGGCAGGGCGCATCTTATCAATTCTGGGGGGCGCTATCTAGCTGGAAACCGCGTTCGGAGCACACCAAGGTACTATTACTTCTGTCGGCTTCTGCCCTTGTCCATCCCGCCGCCAACCGCTCATTGCACGCTTATGTTGTCGTATTTCAGCGGCTTAACGAAATACGGCGAGCCGTTGCGCGTGAAAAACACCACATCGTTCGTAGGCTCATTCGCCTTCCGAATCAGGATAAGGCCGTCGCCGTCCACTCCCCCGGGCTGGCGGTTGTCCGGCCAGTCGATCGAGTCGATGTCCGATTTGGGAAGCAGGACCACGCCCAGCAGCGAATCAAACCGTCCGTCGTACCTGAGCTTGCCCTCCGACAGCACGACCACCCGCCGCGAGCCATCGTCCGATACCAGGAAGTAGGCGACATCCGCCGGATTGCCCTTCCCGGAAAAATCGCCGTGTATACGTCCTTGGGGCTTAAGCTCATGCCCCTTCATCCAGTTCAGGATGACGGGATCGTAACTGTCTGTCGTGGCCACGCGCCACCCAGCCAGGTTCGGGATCATGCGCGCGTCGATCGGGAGTACGCCTGACGAGTCTTGCGTCTTGGGCGGCGGCGAGTTGCGCGTCATCATGCCGCCGGTGAACAACATCACCAGTGCCGCGACGCCGCCGATGGCGATCACCGCTCGGCGCACGATGTGACGCTTGCGCTGGAACGGCGTCACCTTCACTTCGTGCGCACCCGGCATCTCGCCGAGGTCGGCCGAAAGTTCTTGAACCTGGCGCACGTGCAGCATCATGTGCTGCGCCGCGTCCTGCGGCACCAGGGCTTCGCTCAATACCAGCTCGCCCCGTTCCAGCGCCAATCGCGTCCCGCCGGAACAGCAAAGACGCTTCAGCGTATTCACCGTGTTCGGCGTCAGGAAAAGCTTCGCCTCCAGGGGCTGATTGGTTCGCAGCGAGAACCGCGAGTCAAAAACCGGGTCATTGGTCCGCACCGGCATGCGGCCGCCGCCGGCCGCTTGCACCGTGGCGCCTACGATCGTCATCGAGAACGTTGCCGGAACTCCCGCCATCAGCATGACGCCGGGCATGTCATCGGCATTGGAGAACCGCACCGTGATCGGCAAGCGCGCGTACGATCCCTTGATGATGACGTCGTCGTTCTCGCGCGATATCTCGCCGCCCAGGCTCCGGGCGAGTCGGCGTATGTCGTTTTGAATCTCACGGTAGCCCGAGTAGATGCGCCACCGGTTGAATTGCGCGATGGCCAGCCCGATCAGGCAGGCTGCTGCCGTAATCGCGAGCCCGACTTGTTGCGGAGAGAGAGACATTTTCCGGGAAAATCGCCCGTATCATAACCCAATTTGCCGCCAACACCGCGTGTTATGAGGGGTTCTCCGGAAAAATCAGGGTCATTACGGACGCGCCGCCTGCCCCGGTCCGGATGGCCACTGACCTTCCGGGGCGATCGCCTGAGCCACCTCGATCCATCCGCGCTTGACCGCCTGCCACACCGTCAAAACGTGCAGCTTCTCCGCCGAAATCGGCTGCCCCTTCGCCGTCCCGTGCAACACCAGGTCGTAAGTCACGACCATGTCGGCGCCGTTCGGCGCGGACTTCAAGTTCTCGATCTCGAATCCAGTGAGCTTCATCGAGCCCAATAGGTCCAGCATTTCCTCGCGGTTCATCGCCCCGCCCGGCAGCGTGCAATGAAAGGTTTCCGCCATGTGCGCCCGCAGATCCAAGGCATGGCCCGCCTGCACGTCCTGCCACATCTGCTTCTCGTACTCGCCGGGACTCGTGGCTTTTTGAAAGGCATTGGCCCGCGAGAAGTGAATGCAAGCCGGCGCCACCAGCATCGCCAGCACGGCTGCTCCAAACGACAATGTGCGTCGCGAAATCATGCGCCGCATTCTAGCGAACTCCGCCATCACGTCCTCAGCCAACGTGAGGCAGTCCCAAAATGGACTTTCGGGCGGGGCTACGGCGTAATCCCTATTGACATATTGTTGTAGTTATACAACACTCCGTATTGTGAGTTCGACAGATTCCAGTGTTCGTTCCGGGCAGCCGCTCTACAACCGCATCGCGGTTCTTCGGGCGGAGCGCGGGTTATCGCGCCAGGAACTGGCCGACCACCTGGGTATCAACTACCAGACGATCGGATATCTCGAGCGCGGCGACTACAACCCCAGCCTCGAGCTGGCGTTTCGCATCTGCGAATTTTTCCAGTTGCCGGTCGAAGCAATCTTCTCGCGCGAGCCGTTTCGTCCGCTCAGCGAACAGGTCTACGGCAAGAAGTCGGGACAGGAATAAGGAGTTTCATCATGCTTCGCAATACTGAGTACTTCGGAATCTCGATGTCGGCGCAACGCAATCGGCGGCTGTTCGTGCTTGTCACGTATTTCGGATTCGCTTCGCTTGTTCTGGTGCATGCGCTTCGGCATCCCGGCAACAGCGCCGGTCTGGGCTTCTTCGTACTGATCTGCATTCTGCTCGCCGGCCGCGCCGCGTTTGGATACCTCGTTCCCGTCTATCCGTTTTCTTACACCGCTGCGAGCGTGTCCGCCGTCCCGGAAGTGAAGAGCCTTATGCATCCGGAGCGCAACGAACGATTCCGTGACGAGGAACGCGATCCGGCGCCGCCCGACGAGCGCGACATCATCGTTCGCAACCGCGCCTACTACGTCGCCTTCAACACCGTGATGGTCTATACCCTCGCGCTCGCGGTCGTTGGCGGAATCGTGTCCGACGCGCAATTCTCGAAACGCCTGCCCGTTGGCGCGATCGCCCCTTACGCGCTGCTGCCCATCCTCCTGATGGCGACGACCCTGCCGCAAGCCATTATCTTGTGGACGGAGCCCGACGTCCCGGCCGAGGCCTGACACGTCGCCTGCGCGACGAACCGGTATAGGTTCTCCGTGTCCTCCCATCCTCCTGTGTTCATTTGCTCTCGCTACAAACACGAAGGCCGCCTGATCGGCGGCCTTTCGTTTCGGATGGAAGCTCTTACTGCTTAATCGCCCAGGACTGGTTCGCCTTCTCTCTTCGGCTCCGGCTTGCTTGCGTTGCCGTTTCCGTTGGAAGGTGCCGCCAGCGTGGTCAGCGGGATGAAGCCTTCCGGCTTCTTCTCGCCGAGGACGTGTTCGCGATACAGCCGGGCCATGCGTTCGTTTTCCGCCTGGCTCAGATGCGCGTCGCGCTTGCGCTTCTTTTCTTCGCCGGAATTCTTGGCGATGCCCAGCTTGTCGAGGTCGTGCTGCACTTCCTTGGTCACGATGTTGTCGTTCAGGTTCAGGCGCGTGAGCACCGGACCTTCGAGCCCGACCTTCTTGCCGCCGGCGAAGATCTCGTGACGCCCGTGCTCCTCGTACCACTTGGTCAGCGTGGCGGTCATGTGCATCTTCTCGATGATGTTCCGCCAGCCCACTCCCGTGTTGTACGCGCAGAAGCTGATCTCGCCTTCCTGCGTCGCGTACGGAATGATGCACTGCTCCGTGCGCCGGAAGTCGTAATTGAACAGGTCCTGGAACCACATCCCCGCGATGAACAGGAAGTTCCAGCGGTCCTTGCGGCGGCGCTCGATGTCTTCCATCGACCGCTCCTTGGTGACCTTGCCGTACTCGCCTGTGTTCGCTTTCTTGGTCGCGCCGAAGGTCTTATCGAACTTCTTCAGCAGGTCCGTGAACTTGAAGTACGTCGGCGACTGGAACGGATCGTAGTTGCGGGCCAGTGCCAGCGCCATGCCGAGCACCGACAGGAAGCGTCCGCGCGCCGCGTCGTTGACCTTCGCGACGTCGCGCGCCAGCCGGTCGCCATTCAGGAATTGCGTGACCGGACGCGCTTCTTTCGTTTCCTTGTCGATCATGATCGCCATGCCCACGCCGCAGTTCGGATGGCAGCCGCAGCTCAGCGCGCCCCAATCCCCTTGCGGTCCGTGCACCACGTCGGCCCAGTCGGAGAACGTCGACATGAACGAGATCGGGAACCAATCGCGCGACGGCTCGCCCAGGCCTGTCTGGTCTTTCACGTCGTGCGCCAGGTGGCTCAGCGTGTAGCGCTGCGCTGCGCGGCGCTCGTCGGTCACTTCCTCGTCGCGTCCGGTAAACGACACCGGCTGGAACGAGAGGAACGAGATCATCTTCGGATTATCGAGCGCGAACTTGATCACGCGGCCGACCTGCTCGTTGTTGATGCCGTTGATGATCGTGATCACCGGCACGATCTCGACGCCCGCTTCGTGCAGGTTCTCGATCGCCTTCAACTTCACGTCGAACAGGTTGCCGACCTTGCGGTGCGAGTTGGCGGCGTTGCCGATGCCGTCGAACTGCAGGTACGCATAGCGAAGGCCCGCCTCAGCGGCCTGCTTGCAGAATTCCTTACTCTTGGCGAACTCGATGCCGTTGGTCGCGGCCTGCGTCGAGTTGTACCCGACCTTGCAGGCATAACGCACGGCGTCCAGGAAGTACGGCGACAGCGTCGGCTCACCGCCGCTGAACTGCACGCTCATCTGGCGCCGCGGCTTGATCGTGATCGCGTTGTCGAGCATCGTCTTGATGTCGTCCCACGTCAGCTCGTGGACGAAACCAACCTGGTTCGCGTCCATGAAGCACGGGTCGCACATCATGTTGCAGCGGTTCGTCAGGTCGATCGTCAGCACCGATCCGCGGCCGTGCTTCACCGTCGACGATCCGTGGTTGTGCAGCTTCTCGTCGGCGTGGGCGCGGATGTCGCGGCCCGGGAACACCGCTTCCAGGTGCTTGAAGAAATCGGTATCGATGGCCATCACGTCTTCGAAGTGGCCGTGCTTCGGGCAGTCCTTCACCATCAGGATCTTGCCGTCGCGCTCGATGATCGTCGCCTTGATCTCGCCCACCTTCTGGTTGAGCAGGATCTCGTGCGGCAGTTTGCCGTCGAGGATCTGCTGGCGGATCTCCGGCACGCAGCGCGGGCAGAGCGAGTCGGTCGTGCGCGGCCAGCCGAGCGGCGGCTTGCTCTTCTCGTACGACTTGAGCAACGGCTTCTCCGACCACTTCGGTGTGAACGACGGATTCTGGTTGATCCGGTTCAGCCGCTCGAATACCGCCCAAGCGCCCTTGGCCGCGACCGTTACTCCCTTTTCCACATACTTAATCGGACGATGCATTCTCGTTTCGCTCCGTTTTGTTTTTCGTGGCACTCTGGTGCCCCACGTTCGCCCTCTTTTGGCTAACGTGGGCTCCGCGCCTTCTGCGACACGGACACACACTTCCACTCACTAATCGCTTCCATGCTAAGGGCTTAGGCTTACTCCCCCAAAGGCATTGCCGTGAACCGGGAGAAATGACTGCTCAGCGGTGCAGATTTGCAGCGAACGGGGAAGCTGGTTTTCCGTCTAACTGCTTGGAAAATCAGGACGAACCAAGGTTGTTACCAGTCAGGGTTGTGGCGCGCCGACCTTGTTAAGAACTTCACTCTCGAAGTTCTCGATCACCCGAATATCTTCTTTCTGTCCCTCCGGCCCTTCCAGCGATCGTCCGGCGTAAATATGGCCATCCCGGGTGACAGCGTACCCGGAGTGGAACCAACGAATCCCCTTGGCAAACACGCGCGAGGCCCCTGGCTCGAATCCAGCGCGGGTATTAACGTCGACGAACATGAGATCGTCGGAACCGGCAGCCACGTAATACAACTGCCGCCCGTCATGCGACCATCGCGGATCCAGACCGCCGCCGTTCGATATCTGGCGCTTCCCACCCGGCCCTGGAAATGCCTGCACATAAACCTCTGCATTGCCGGACTCGTTGGAAACGTAGGCGATCAACTTGCCGTCCGGCGAGACTCGGCTCTGGTTCTCATTGAACTTCGAATTCAGCCACGGACGCGCGGTGTGGTCTTTCATCGAAAGCAGGTAAATATCGCTGCGCGTCTCGGGAAGAATCTCGCTGAAGGCCAGGATCGACCCGTCGGGAGAGAACGACGCCGGGAATTGCCGGAATTCCGAATTACCCAGCCGCTCGGGCTCTCCTGCGCCGTCGGCAGACTTGATCCACAGGTTCTGTTTCCCCGGCGCGCTCTGGGAGCTGAACACCACTTGTTTGCCGTCGGGAGTGAATAAGGGATCTGTGCTATGTCCGTCGAAGGTGAGTCGCTGCGTAGTGCCGCGCTTCAAGTCATAAACGTAAATGTCGGGGTCGGTCCCCGCCGAGGAGAACGCGAGACGGGTTTCGTCCGGAGAGAGCACGAGGTTGTGAGCGTGATGTTGCGCCGCCGGCAGCGCGACGATCTTGCCCGCGCGATCCACCGAGACCAATTCCATCAGAGCGCTGCCTTCCACCTTGCCGGCCACGTAAACCAGTGTGCCGCTGGCGGAGATATCGAAAAAGCCCGCGCCGCCTGAGCCGACGTGCACATCGCCCAAAACCGGCACCGGGGAACCCGTGACCTTCAGGTGCTTCAGATCGAACGGAACCGTCAGCAGACCTCCGGTGAACCCTCCCGACTCGGTTGTCGTGGAATGCTGCGCATAAACGATGTAGCCGCTCGAAAGATAACGAGGCCAGCTTCCTCCGTGAATAATGACCTCGGATTTCCCGGTGTCGAGGTGGACCAGCGCGATGTCGAACTGCCTTTGCCCGCGGATGGCGGCGAGTAGCGCGTTGCTTCCCGGCAGAATCGAAATCCATGCGTATAGGTCGGATTGCTTCCCCGACGCGATCGGCTTGGGCGTCCCGCCACCATCGGAAACGCTCTCCAGCACACCGGCGTTACTGAGGATGATGGTGTTGTTATCCCCCCAAACCGCCGGCGCGTCGGCGCTCTGCAAATCGCAAATGCTCACCGGCACGCCGCCGGCGAGAGGCACCTTCTTTAGCTTCGATTCAGCGGAGAAACCCACCCATTTGCTGTCCGGCGAGAAAAACGGCTGGGCCGCACCCTCCGTTCCGGGAACGGGCGTGAGTTCGACACTACCGAGGCGGCGCAGGTAAAGCTGCGGCTTCGCCTTATCTCGAAGAACGATGACGACACTCCGCCCGTCGGGCGAAATTGCCAATCGTGCACCCGAAGCAACCGCCTGGATATGGAGATCACCCACATCCATCTGGAAGGACGTCGCAGCCGGCCGCGGAGCTTTGCGAGAGAGCGACATCCATCCGAGGGCGACGCTCGTGATCGCCAGTGCCGCCGCTACTGCCCAGGGCGCCACGCTTTGCCATCCGCGAGTAGACGTCTTCGCCGCGGAAACGGAAGGGATCTGCGCGATCAACTCCAGCTGCAATTTCAAATCGTGCGCCGTCTGGACTCGCTCTTCCGGATCCTTGTTCAGGCAGTCGTGAATCAGTTTCGCCAGCGATGCCGGCGTCGAGGGCTGGAGCGACATCACCGCCGGTGGCTCGAGCGCCAGGATGGAAGCCACGATCGAAGCCTGCGTCTTACCCTCGAAGGCGCGCTTTCCCGTCGCCATCTCGTAGAGAACCAGCCCGAAGGAGAAAATGTCGCTGCGCGCGTCCGCGTCGTGCCCTTCAATCTGCTCCGGCGACATGTATTGCACCGTGCCCACGAGCGATCCGGCGCTGGTCAGCGGCGATGCCGGGCTGGTCAGCGTCATCGCTGCCGCGAAAACCGATTTCGATGGACTCGACGACGGCGCTCCGGCTGCGGCAGCCGCCGCCGGCTTCGCCAGTCCGAAGTCGAGCAGCTTCGCGCCGCCCTTCGTAAGCATGATGTTTCCCGGCTTCAGGTCGCGATGAATGATGCCCGCCCGGTGCGCCTTCTCCAACGCGTCGGAAATTTCCGTCGCGATCTTCAGCAACGGATCGATCGGCAGCGGCCCGCGCTTCACCCGATCGTGCAGCGACTCGCCCTCCAGGTACTCCATCACCAGGAAGTCGGTGCCGTTCTCGCTGCCCACGTCGTGCAACACGCAGATGTTGGGATGTTGTAGCGCGCTGATCGCCCGTGCCTCGCGCTCGAACCGCATCTTGAGGTCGGCGTTGGCACTCAAGTTGGAAGCCAGGATCTTGATGGCGACGTCGCGTCCGAGGCGTGTATCGCGGGCGCGATACACCTCACCCATCCCGCCTGCGCCGAGCGGCGCGACAATCTCGTATGGCCCGAGCCTTGAACCTGAGGAAAGCGGCATCCCTGTATTCCCGTCGGAGCGCGCATCCTACACCAGTTTCCGGCGGGTGCCCCGCGCTTTCTCGCTCCTCGGGCGAAGGTGGAGAACTTCAGTTCTACTTCTTCAGTTCCGCCGTCCAGTTTGTCACCAGCGTCAGCGGATGGACAGCTGTCGGCTGGTCGCTCTGCGCTCCGTTGATCAGCAGGCGTCCGTCCGGCGCGATGGCGATGGGTCCGCTTGGGCCCGGCAAAATGGAAGTATTCGCTGCGAACACTTGCGGCGTACCCAGTTCGATCGCATTGCCGTTTTCACGAACGTCCACCGCCATGATGTGGGCCGCGTTGTCGAGGAAGTAGATTCGTTTGCCGTCCGGCGACCATTGCGGATTCGATCCACTCGCAGTCGAAACCTGCCATTTGGGTCCGCCGCCGAATGGAGTGATGTACACCTCGTAGCGGGAGGATTCGTCACTCAGATACGCCACCCACTTGCCGTTCGGCGAGATCATCGGCAGGACCGAATTGAACTGCGTCTGCACCAGCGGAAAAGGCTTGCGATCACCGGAGAGCGGCACGATCCAAGCTTCGTATTTCTTGTTGACCTCCCGGCGGTGGACGGCGAGATAGCGGCCGTCGCGCGAAACGCTCGTCGGCCACTCCTCGGCATTCGGCGTTTCAATCACCGTTTCCTGCTGCGCCGTGCTGCCGTTCGAGGCGCGCGAGTAAACATGGAAACTTCCCTTGACGTTTGAGGCGTAATAGACCTTGGAACCGTCCGCCGACCAGACCGCGTTATCCTCGGTGCTCGGCTCGAAGGTAAGCCGCGTTCGCGTCGAGCGCTGGATATCGATGATCCAAATGTCCTTCGCGCCGCCTGTGTTTTCCAGTATGGCGACAGCGATGCGCTTGCCATCCGGCGAGACCGACGGCCAGGTATAGCGTGATGGTGCCTGGTAGGCGCGGCCGGCGAGTTTCCCGTCCTTGGCAAGCATCACCAGCGGCCAGCCGCTCACCGACTCCCCGGCAAAGTAAGCCAGAGTGCCGGTTTGCGACGCGCTGAACATGCCGTGATAAATCCCGCCATTGACTCCCACCCCTTCCGCGATCGGCACCGCCTCGCCGGTAAACTCGAGCCGGCGCAGACTGAACGGTTGTGACTCCAGCGACTGCTCGCGCACGTACAGCAGGTGGCCGTCGGCATAGACCGCGTGCGACTCGTTGCGCACCAGCAACCGGTGTTCCGTCGATCCGATCATCCCCACGTTGATACCGGTCTTGTCCGCGCCGGCGGCGTTTCGCCCCCAAAAGATGAAGTGCTTGCCGTCCGGCAGGAACTGCGGCCAGCGAAAGCTGTTGTCTCCAGCCTTTGCATCGAAAGGCACTGCGCTCTTCGGCGTCCCACCGGCGGCCGAAACCTGCTCCAGCGGATTCGCCGGGCCGCCGGAAAAGATAATGACGTCGTCGGCGCCCCACGCTCCGCCACGTCCCGAACCGCTGTCGCACAGCGTTTGCGGCGGTCCTCCCGCGGCGTCCACCTTATGCAGCTTGCCGCCGGAAAAGTACGCGATGTGCTTGCTGTCGGGCGACCAGAACGGATAGTCCGCTCCCTCGGTTCCCGACAGCGGCTGCGCCGTCAGCGAACTCAGCGGCCGGACCCATAGCATCTTCCCGATGTTGGGAGCGTTCGCCGTGAACGCCAGCATGCGCCCATCAGGCGATAACGAGACATTGTCCTGGTCGAACGCCGTCTTTTCCGGCGCTGTGACATAGGACCGCACCACCGTCTTGAGCTCGCTGCGAAGTTCCCACCACGCGAACGTCGCCACACCGCTGAGCGCCATCAGCACCGCGATCGCAACCCACTGCGCTCGCGACATCCATGGCGACGCAACGGAAGCCGCGCTCGCCTTCGCCGGCTGTACCGCGAACGTCGCCAGCATCTCCAGTTGCAGCTTTAAGTCGTGCGCCGACTGGAAGCGCTCTTCCGCGTCTTTGTTCAGGCAGATGTGGATCAGGTTCGCCAGCGGCGCCGGCACGTCCGGCTTGATCGTCGTGATCGGCGGAGGATCCAGCGCCAGGATCGACGCCACGATGCTCGCCTGCGTCTTCCCTTCGAACGCCCGCTTGCCCGCCACCATCTCGTACAGCATCAGCCCGAAGGCGAAGATGTCCGACCGCGCGTCGGCTTCGCGTCCTTCAATCTGCTCCGGCGACATGTACTGCACCGTGCCGACAATCGATCCCGCGCTTGTCACCGGTGATGCCAGCGGGGACGCCGGGCTTGTCATCGTCATGGCTGCCGCAAATACCGACTGCGATTGCCCAGAGCCCGCCGTAGTAGCCATCACGCCGACCGGCTTCGCCAAACCGAAGTCGAGCAGCTTCGCGCCGCTCTTAGTCAGCATCACATTGCCGGGCTTCAGGTCGCGATGCACGATCCCCGCGCGGTGCGCCTTCTCCAGCGCGTCGGCGATCTCGATCGCAATGTTCAGGACTTGATCGGTCGCCAGTGGCCCGCGCTTCAACCGATCGTGCAGCGACTCGCCTTCCAGGTACTCCATTACCAGGAAGTCGGTGCCGCTCTCGTTCCCCACATCGTGCAGCACGCAGATGTTGGGATGTTGCAGCGCGCTGATCGCCCGCGCCTCGCGCTCGAACCGCGCCTTCAGATCGGCATTGGCAACCAGGTTGGACGAAAGGATCTTGATGGCGACGGTGCGATCGAGACGCGTATCGCGCGCGCGATACACTTCGCCCATCCCGCCCGCGCCCAGCGGCGCAACGATTTCATACGGCCCGAGCTTCACTCCGGCTGCAAGGGACATCAATTTTTCTCGGAAAGCCGGGGGATTCTATCCTGAATTCCCGATTTGAAGAAGCTGCTTCGGAGATCGCGTGGCGCGGGCGCCCTCGCCCGCGTTGTGCGGCGCAGAACGGCCGAGCGAAGATTCCCATCGCGGGTCATCCTGCGGCCCAGTTTTGGCCGAAGGACCTATGTATTTTCTCTGGAGAGAAAATACCAGTTGCCGGGTGCCCCATCCTTCGCCTTCTTTTGGCGAAGGGTGGGGATTCTTTCTTCTTTCCCGCGCCGCAACCGTCGCCAAGTCGCAACGGAACCAGCCCGAAGGGCGACTGACTGGTGCCCAGCGCGCTTCAGCGCTGGGAAGCCATTCGCACAAACTGCCCAGTCCGGCAGGACGGCTGAGCTTGGTTTCATTCTGCAATCTGCAATCTGCATTCTGCAATCCGCTCTGTCCGCAATCGCACCTCGCCGGCACCCAGTTTCTGTCAACGACTCCCATTACCTCGACGCGTATTCACCATCACCGAACTCCACGCGATAACCCGCTACTCTCCCAGGACGACACCCACACTGGGTACCCTTCTGGAACGCTCTTTGACAATTGAGCCGCTTGGCGATCGGATGGGGGAGGCCCGCAGGGATCGACAGGGATCGACCTCGCTAACTCCTTTAAACACAGGGATCGAAGGGATGGGGGACCGGGGGTAGCGAAAAAGAGGTGTCCCGGGATCGTGCCGGGATCGCCGAACCATAAGTCCTTTAGATCCCGGGATTCGCCGGGATCGATCCCGGGCCACCCCCTCCCCAGAGCCCGGCCCGAGCGGGGTGGTTACTCCGGACCACCTACCGCAGTGACGTATCGTGGTTACCCCCCGGGAAGGTACCTTATCCGCCGGCACTTAGGAGCTCCCCCTATGGCTACGCCATCAGCCGGTACCGCTGGAACGAACCCGATCGCCCGCGACTTCGTTCGCGCGCTCAACGTGTTGATGCGCAGCATGCGCTTCTACGGGATCGACCACCAGCTCACCAAGATCCAGTTGAATGACGCGTGGACGCGTCTCCAGGCACTCCAGGGCGAGCAAGGTTTGCTTCGCATCGGCGTCGCCGGCACCAAGCTGCTCATCAACGGCGAACCAGTCCCGATGGGAACCGCGGAGAGCGGCTTTGTCACGCTGCTGTCCGGTCTCGACGTCGCTTCCATCGAGTTTGATACGCGCGCGACTCTCGAAGCATTGCGCGTCTTCACATCGCTGCTTCCCACCGCCAAGCCGGAAACGCTCCAGGCGACGCTCGAGGAAAACGCCGACAAGCTCCAGGGAATTCAGCTCAACAAGATCCGCTTCTACGAACAGACCGGAGGCGGACCTGGCGGCGGATCTGGACCCGGCGGTGGTGGACCGGGCGGTGGCGGAAGCGGCGAGAGCGCAACCGCAAGCGAGACGTCCACTGCGCCTTCGCCCGACACATCGGTGCTCGCGTCGACGCAGCCTGCTGTCGTGCCTGCGACTACGGGTCCGGCAGCGCCGGAAAACGAAGTCGCGGTCAAGTGGATCGTCGACATCGCGCAGCGCATGAACTCGCTCGAGCCCGACGCGGCGAAGAAAGACGCCGACAAGCTCGAACTCGCGCCTCGCGCCCTTCTCGACCGGCTGCTCAACGCGGACGCCGACCACGCTACCTCGCAGCAGGACCAGGGTTCGCTGCTGAAAATCGCCGAACACCTCGCCCTGCGCTTCGCTGCCGACGAATTCGCGAAAGGCAAAGTCGGAACCGGCGGCGTTCGGCAGATGTTCGACCGCTTCGGACGCGAGATCACCCAGCTGAAAACCGCGTTCGGGCAGAAGATCGCCAAGCCGGAAGTCGCCGCCAAGGAACAGGCCGACGAACTGAACCGCAAGTTCTGGGCGAGCCTTCCGGACAAGAGCAAGCTCTCGGTACTGCTGTCCAACGACGCGTGGGTCATTCCGCCGCAGGACGTACAGTCCTTCGTGCAGGAACTGGTCAAACGCGGCGAAGAGCAGGTCGCGACGCAGGTGGTAAAAACGTACTGCGCCTGCGTGAACCACGAAGAAGCGGAAGCGCGCGCCAAGGCCGCGGTCGGAGTCGCAGTGATGTCGGAAACGATTCACAACTGCGGACCGGACGCGAGCACGCAGATCACCTTCACCGTCGCGGGACGGCTGGCGACGGAAACCGACAACGATGTGCAGGCGAAGGTCGCTCTCGCGGTCGTCAAGCTGGTGCAGGAAGCGTGCACGCGACGTTCGTTCCGCCCGATCGAGCAGGTGCTGGCGGCGCTGGCGCACATCGAGCAGAAGAATCCGACGCTGGCGAAGGAACTCCGCCCGCGCGTTCGCCTGGAAAATCGCCTGCCGGAATTCATCCGCGAAGCCATCACGCAACCGCGCTTTCCGGACGGGCTTATGCCGGTTCTCAAGCGCATGCCCGCCGCGACGCTGGCGGTGATCGTCACGGAGTTCGGCAAGCGCACACGGCGCGATGAATGCGATAGCCTCGCCGAAATCGTGCGCGGGCTCGGCCCGAGCGCGCAGGAACGCCTGGTCGAGATGCTGCGCTCCGGCCCGGTAAACGAAGCGTCGACAACTGTCGGGCTGCTGTGCTCGCTGTCGATGCGGCTGGTGACCGAGCTTTTGCCGTCGCGGCTCAAGACATGGTCGCCGTTGCAGCAGGCAGCGGTGATCCGGCAAGTCGCGGCGAGCAGCGCGGAGGATCGTGGCGAACTGCTTTCCACGCTGCTCGACTCGGTGGATCTCACGGTGCTGCCGCTGGTGATCGACGAGCTCAGCTTCGACCAGCGCGCGGCCGGACTCGATCGCGTGCGCGCGACAGCCTCCGAAGAGGAAATCGCGCCGTACATCCGGCTCAAGGCCATCGAGGCGCTGGGACGCTTCCACGATCAGGATTCGGTGTCGCTGCTGCGCGCCATCGTGCTCGAGCGCAAGATGTTCGGCTGGCAGTATCACGACGAGATGCGGATGACGGCGCTGCACGCGCTGCATCTCATCGACCCGAAAACGCGCACCGACGCCGAGTTGAACCGCGCCTTCAAACCGAAAGAGCAGCAGTTGTGCGAACACTATTGCGAGCCGGTACAGCGCTGGCTGCGGCAGCGGCGATATCCGCGCTTCGCGCCGGATCATCCGCTCGAGGCGCAGACCAGCACGTCGAAGGGCCCGAGCCCGATTTCGATCGAGAGGCTCAGCCTCGGGGGCGGAGTGGCGCAACGGCAATCGCACGTGCAGATCGGTCCGGACGGCATGCTCGAAGTTCAGGCCGGTTTCAAGCGCTTCAAAGCACGGGTCATGATTCAGGACCTCGGCGCGCGGCGCGTGATCTTCGAGATCGTCGACATGGCGCTCGACGATCGCTGGCGTTTGCGGCAGTTGCTGAACGAACAGCATTTGGCGGTCGCGCCGGCGGCCACGGTCGCCCCGCCTCCCGATGTAGACCAAGGACCCGGCGCGTTCGACGACCAGCGCTATCGCGCCTGATCGCAATCTCTCGAAAAGAAAAAAGGCCCGCGCGAAGCGCGGGCCTTAATGCTGCTGCTGGGTTAGAAGTTGTACTGGAGCGTCGCGGCGAGGTAGTGCGCTCGGAACGACGGTTGATCCGCGCCGAGGAACAGGTAGCGCGCGGCCGAAGGATCGCCCACCACCGAGTACGGGTAGAACGAGCTCTGCGTCCCAATCAGCGGACTCGTGCAACCGGCGGTCGGCGCCGCGGGGGGAAGGCCGCTGACGCAACCCATGTACTGGGTCATCGATCCCGTCTGGTAGTCACGATTGTCGAACTGGTTGTAGCGGTACTCGATCTTCGGAGTGACGTTCTTGCTGAGTTTGAATTTGAAGATCACGCCAACCTCGTGCGTGCGGTTGACGGTCTCAGGATAGTTGTAAGCGGCATTCGTGCCCGTGAGCATGAACTTATCCACGCCGGTCGTGAGCAGAGGATTGCCCAGCGCGGCCGTGAGGACGTTGCCCTTGCCGGCAGCCAGCGTGTAGTACGTTGTGAGCCACGCCTTCTTGCCGAAGTTGAAGTCAAAGCCGCCGGAGTAGGTATCGACGAAGTCGCGGGTCGAGCTGGCCCAATCGTTGTTCGGACTGTCGCAGGCCGTTCCCGTGCCGCCGCAGTTCAGGGTGAGGTTGGTGCTGGCCGGGGTGCGGTAGCGCGACGCCATCTGCCGGTTGTAGCGCTCGCGCGAGTACTCGACGAACGTGTTCACGAACGCGTTCGCCGCGTAGTTCGCGTCGAAGTTGTAGTTGTAGCCAATGTCCTTCAGCAATCCGTACAGGTAATACTGGTAGTTCTGTCCGGTGATGAAGTTCAGCGGGACCGCGCTGTTCACGCCGCCCTTCTGGTTGTAGTTGTTCTGGTCGGTGCCGAAGGAACCGGAGAACGTCAGCTTGTCGGTGGGGCTGTACTCGAGCAGGACGTCGGCGCGATTGCGCAGGCGAGCTGCTTCGTCGAAGCGACGGCTCCAGACGTTGTCATTGGTGATGGCGCCCGACACAGTTGCCGCTTCCTCGTCCTCATAGGCTTCCGGCCGACGGTCGGAGTGGCTGTACGAGAGACGGAAGAGAACATCCTTGTGGGGAACCAGGTCCAGCGCGGTGAAGAAGGTGTGCTCGACGGAGTGAGAGACGTCACGCTCCGAGCGGTCGAAAATCTCGCCCTGATAACCCGCTTTCAGCGAGCTCCTCTTGCCGAGGAAGTATTCGCCGCTCAGCTCGATGTTCTTCTTGTTGTAGCCCCAGGGCGTGTTCTCGCTCGCCGCGGTCGGCGCCGCTGCGTCGCCCATCACCGCCTGGAATGCGTGCACCGGCGTGTTGTTGTTGTAGTCGTACTGCCGGTAGATCGCCTTCAGCTCAAAGTTCTTGAACGGCTTGGCGACGATCGTGGTGTTAACAGCCAGTGTCTGCTTGCTGCCTTGCAGGCTCGACGCCGGCAAGGAAGCGGTAGTGTTGCAGGCGCCGGTTGCGGATCCGCAGCCCACGGTTGTGCCGTTGCTGGTGTAGGGCAGGAACGCGTCGTTCTGCTTCTGCCAGCCGGGTGAGATGGCACCGATGAAGCGCACATGCTTCGCCAGGTTGAACGCTCCGGCGAAGTCGATGTTGTACTGATGGTTGTCGGGATAGAGGTCCACCTTGCCAACCAGCGGGTTGGTGGTGTTCTCCGCGTTGAAGCGGAACGGATTGTCGAAGGTGAAAGTGCTGATGTTGTTCTGGAAGTAGGAGCCGCGATAGCCGACCTGGAATCCCCAGTCTTTCCGGCCATATTCGGTCCCGATCTTCAGGTTGTTGGTCCAGTAGTCGATCGGCTCCGGCAATTCGACGCCGGCGCCGGAGGTGGTGCTGGCGCTCGGGCTGGAATTGAAGATCAATCCGATCGGACGCGAGCCGACTTCGTTCTCCCGCGAGAACAACGCCGTCATCGACCAGTTGTCGGTGAAGTTGTAGCTGATCGTTCCAGTGCCGGCTTTGCGTTCCAGGCCGACATTGGTGAACGGCATGTTGTTCGCCACCTGGGTGGCGAGCATCGACTGGAGAGCGGTGGGGGCCGCCGCCTGCAACGCCTGCTTGATGGCCGTCGGGAAAGTGTAAACGCCCGGCGAAACCTGGGTGGACAGCATGCGCGTGGTGTTCGAGAACGTGTGCGGGATCTGGTCATAACGGAACGTCGCTTTGAACTTCCCGTACTGGCCGAACGTCGCCAGGTAACTCTGGTCGTGGTAGAAGCTGCTGTTCGACTTCATCGTGAAATAGTTCTTCGATCCGAGCACATCGTCGTAATTCAAGTTGAAGCTGCGGATAAAGAAACCATTCCGGATGTCGCGATATTCGTTGTACTTCGAAGTGGTGATCGAGGGATCGAAGGGCAGGTCGGGACGTCCGTAAACGTCGCCCCAAACGCCCCGCGCTCCGAACTCGACCGTGCCGTGCGTCGGGACTTGCGGCGCTTCCTGGCTGAAGGCGACAGCCGAGAAGAGCAGAACCGCGATCGTCGCCAGCGCGAGGATGATGGTTTTGTTCGTCTTCATCGTCTTTCTCCTTAGCGAAGGAATGCGCTACCCGACGGGTGATTGGACCCGTGGATGGCGGAGTGGCAGTTGGTGCATCCGCGGTTGAACACCTTCACGGAACTCAACGGCTGAGGCTGTACCGGGTGACGGCTGCTGACGTGGCACGAGTCGCAGAGGCGCGGCGCCCGCACTTTGAGCAGCTGCGGGTTGTTCGAGCCGTGCGCATCGTGGCAGTTCAGGCAGTTTTCCATGACCGGCGGATGCTCGTGGAGGAACGGCCCGCGACGCTCGGTGTGGCAGCTCAGGCAGTTCTCGTTGACCGTCGCCTGCAGCAACTGCTTGGCGTACGGCGATCCGTGCGGGTTATGGCAGCTGGAGCAGGTGACCTTGCCTTCGCGATACGGCATGTGCGAGGAGCGCAGCAGCTGCGCGCGACGCATCTGGTGGCAGGAGAGGCAAAGCTCCGGCTGATCCTTCTTTAAGGACTGCGTTTCCACGCTGCTCAGCAAGGTGTTGAAGCGCGCGTCGCTGGAGAGCGACTTGTTCTTCGCCTGCTTGACGTTGTGGCAATCGACGCAGGCCAACTGGCGGGACTCGTGCGGACTTCCCTGCCAGAACAGGCGCGCGCCCTTCTGGTGACAGGTGAGACAGGCAGAGTTCTTCTCCTCGACCGAGTTTTTCGAATCCGTGCCGAAGCGGATGGGGATGGTGTCCTTGCCGCCGCCGGCCTCGACGTGAGCCTTGCCCGGTCCGTGGCAGCCCTCGCAACCGAGCTTTTCCGCTTCGGTCTTGGGGTGCTCGAAGGCCTTGCCCATCACGGTGTGCTTGAAACGATCCTGCTCGTCGGAGTGGCAGGTGATGCAGGTGTCGGACCCGACGTAGTCCGAAGATGTGGGCGCTGCGGTTTTATTCACGCTGGCGGTGATTTTGGTTGACGGCGCGGTCTTGGCGGCCTGCTTCTCCTGCGCTTGGAGCGGGAGCTGCAACAACATCGCCATGACCGTAACTAGAAGTGCAACAAGGATCGCGCCGCTGATATGCGAGTGCGCATTTGGCCGTCGCTTGTGCATCAAACCCCCTATTAATCAGTGCTTTACTTGGGTATCGAGCTCCTCGAACCGGGCTGTGAACTAGTCAGGCCCACATTCCCGTTTCGGGAGGATGGCTGATTTTCGGACAGTGTGTGCAAGAGCGGTGTGATGGTGGTCACATTTCGCCGTGAGAAATGAACATCCGTCAGATTGCGGAATTGCGGGAGTGCGGAACTGCGGAATTGAAAGGCAAAAACGGAAGCTTTGACGCAGAGGCGTGGAGGCGCAGAGTGGAAGAAAGAAATGCATAGGTCCTGAGGTTCGCCAACTGCGGCGGACCTCAGGAAGACAGTCGCAACGTTTTCGTTCTGATCTGCCTTCGTGTCTTCGTGGTGAATTGCTTTATGATCGCGAGATGCCGCAGGAATCGATCGACGAGATGACGCGCGACTTTGCCGAAGCCGCCGTGGAGATGGCGCGCGCGATGGACGTGGAACTCGATTATTCCGAGCAAAGCCTGGAGCGCGTGGAGCAGATCCTGGCGCGGCTGCATGACGAAGCGCGCGACTGGCGCATCGCCGAATCGGCGAATCGCGCAGTGAGTGACCAAGCATCAGGCGCCGGCCCGAACGACGCGCAGATGAGTGACATGTGCAAGCTGTGGGGCAGCTACCTGGGCGAGGTGGTGCGACGGCACTGGGGCGGCGACTGGAGCATCGAGACGTATCCCGGAGCCGCGTTTGCCACGCTCACGCTGTCCGTCACCGCGGGCAAGCTGTTCCCTTCCATGAAGGTCTATCGACGCCTTACCGAGGGCGAGGGCGATAACGTCTGGAACTTCTACCAGACGGTGAAGGCGCGGCTGTCGAAGAACGCGGGCGGAACCGTCCAGTAAAGAAAGAGCAAAACAAGAGTTCACCACGGATTACACGGATAAAGACGGATCAACGCGGAAATGCTTTCTGTCTTTCTTGATCCGTGAAAAATCCGCGTAAATCCGTGGTGAGTATTGCTTTTGCATTTCACCGCATCGCGCACAGCTCCGCTCTGCTAGCATGCTCGGACTCCAATCGTGAGGATCGAATGATGAAGCGGTTTGTTGTGTTGTCGCTGTTGCTTGCCGGTTGTGTTTCCGCATTCGCCCAGCAGTACGACCAGAAACTCTTTCAGAACGTGAAGTGGCGGCTGGTGGGACCGTTCCGCGGCGGGCGTGCGCTGGCGGTGGTCGGCGTCCCCGGTGAACCGAATCTTTACTACTTCGGCGCGGCGGCCGGCGGAGTATGGAAGACGGTGGACGGCGGCAACAACTGGACGCCGATTTTCGACAAGCAGCCAATCTCGTCGATCGGCGCGATCGCGGTTTCCGATTCCGATCACAACATTATTTATGTCGGGACGGGCGAGCACGCGATCCGCGGCAACCTGTCGCTGGGCGACGGCGTGTACAAGTCCACCGACGGCGGCAAGACTTGGACCAACGTCGGGCTGCGCGACACGCAGCACATCGGATCGGTGATCATCGATCCCAGGAATCCGAACATCGTCTTCGTGGCGGCGCTGGGGCATGCGTACGGCGCGAACGCCGAGCGCGGCATCTTCCGCACGACCGACGGCGGAAAGACGTGGGAAAAGGTCCTATATAAGGATGACCACACGGGCGGCATCGACGTGCGGTTCGATCCCAACAATTCCAGCGTGCTCTACGCCGCGCTGTGGCAGGTCTACCGCACGCCGTGGAGCCTGAACAGCGGCGGCCCCGGCAGCGGACTCTACAAGTCCACCGACGGCGGCGCGACGTGGAAGCACCTCGAGGGACACGGCCTGCCAGAGGGACCGCTGGGACGCATTGGCGTGAGCGCGTCGAAGGCCGAGTCGAACCGCGTGTACGCCTTGATCGAGGCGAAAGAAGGCGGCATTTATCGCAGCGACGACGCTGGCGATACCTGGGAGCGCATCAACGACGACGAGCGCTTCCGCCAGCGCGCGTGGTACTTCAGCGGCATCTGGGCCGATCCCGGCAACGCCGACACGGTTTACGTGGAGAACACGGGAGCGTTTCGCTCAACCGACGGCGGCAAGACATTTTCGCTGCTGCCGGCGCCGCACGGCGATCATCACGGGCTGTGGATCGATCCGACGAATCCGAAGCGGCTCATCAACAGCAACGACGGCGGCGTGGACATTAGCGTGGACGCGGGCGCGACGTGGACGCGGCAGGACAATCAGCCCACGGCGCAGTTCTACCACGTGATTACCGACAACCAGTGGCCGTACTACATTTACGGGACGCAGCAGGACAACAGCAGCGTCGCCATCGCCAGCTTCGACGATTCCGGTGTGATCGGCCGCGCGAGCTGGTTCGATTTCGGCGGCGAGACGGGCTTCATCGCGCCGGATCCCACCGATCCGAACACGGTGTACGGCAACAACGAAGGCACGGTGTTCCGCTTCGACAGGAAGAGCCAGCAGTACCAGGATGTGTCGGTGTGGCCGCTCGATGTTTCCGGCCACGGCGCGAAAGACCTGGAATACCGATTCAACTGGACGTCGCCGCTGGTGTTTTCGACGCACGATCCGAAGACGCTCTACACAGCGAACAACCGCCTCTACCGCAGCCACGACCGCGGCATGAGCTGGGAAGCGATCAGTCCCGACCTGACGCGCAACGACAAGACCAAGCAGGAGCCGTCTGGCGGGCCGATCACGCTCGACATCACTTCGGTCGAGTACTACGACACAATTTTCGCCGTGGCCGAGTCGCCAAAGCAGGCCGACGAAATCTGGGTCGGGACCGATGACGGGCTGGTGCAACTGACGCGTGACGGCGGAAAGACGTGGTCGAACGTCACGCCGAAGGCAATGCCCGAGTGGAGCATGGTGAGCGAGATCGACGCCTCGCCGTTCGATGCAGGCACTGCGTACGTAGCGGTCGATCGCCACAAGAACGACGACGTCAAACCCTACCTCTTCAAGACGACCGATTTCGGCAAGACGTGGACGCGCATCGCCGGCGGGCTGCCGGATACGTGGATCGCTCACGTCGTGCGCGAAGACCGCGTCCGCAAAGGCTTGTTGTTCGCGGGAACGGAGAAAGGCATCTTCGTTTCGTGGGACGACGGTGCGCGCTGGCAGCCGCTGCAACTCAACTTGCCGTCGACGCCCGTGACCGACATAGAGGTCCACGGCGACGACCTGGTGATTTCCACCAACGGCCGCGCGTTCTGGATCCTCGACGACATCACGCCGTTGCGCGAGATGAATGCGCAGATCGCGGCGGCTGACGTCCACCTGTTCAAGCCGCAGTCGGCGATCCGCCTGCATCTTCCCGAGCAGGTGGACACGAGACAGCCGGTCGGCAAGAATCCGCCGCCGGGCGCGATCGTGGATTACTACCTGAAATCGAAGCCGAAGGATGAAGAAGAGATCTCGCTCGACATCCTCGACGCGAGCGGGCAGCTCGTGCGTCATTATTCGAATCGCGAAAAGAAAATCGCCGAGCAGCCGCCCGAATGGCCCGATCAGGTGAAGGCGGTCGAGGTCATCCCGACGGAAGAGGGCATGAACCGCTTCACGTGGGACCTGCGCTACGAGCCTCCGGTAAAAATCCCCGGCGCGTTCTACAGCGGCAACGGTCCGCAGGGACCGCTGGCCATGCCGGGACGCTACCAAGTGCGGCTCACCGCCGGCGGGCGCAGCCAGACGCAAGCGCTGGAGCTGCGTCCGGATCCGCGGGTGAAGAATGTCACGGCCGATGACTTCAGGAAAGAGTTCGACCTGGGCATGAAGATCCGCGAAGCCAATAACAAGCTGCACATCGCGGTGAACCAGATCCGCCAGCTTCGTGCCGAACTCACAACGCTGAAGGCCTGGTCGCACGACAACGCCAGCGCGAAGGCGGTGGTCGATGCCGCTAACGCGCTCGACAAGAAGATGACGCCCGTCGAGGAGTCGCTCATCCAGGTGAAGATGAAGAGCTCGGAGGGCAACCTGCGTTATCCGAACATGCTGAACGAGCAGTTCGACTCGCTCATGCACACGGAAGACGCGGGCGACGCCGCGCCCACGCAATCGACCATCGCCGTCTTCGAGTTGCTGAACAAGCAGCTCGACACGCAGATCCAGCTCTGGCAGCAGATCCTCAGCACCGATCTTCCAGCGCTCAACCGGCTCATGCACCAGAACAACGTGCCGTCGCTTGAAGCGCCGAAGGGAGTGCCGGGAGAGTAGTTCTCTTGATGTCATTCCGAGCGAAGCGAGGAATCTGTATTGCGGCCAACAGAAATGCAGATCCCTCGCTGTGCTCGGGATGACAGGAGTGAAATGTTGAGCCGAAGAAATCGCCGCGGATCATGAAAGCGTCCGCGGCGACTGTTTTTTCTAGCCACTAGCCACTCATCACTAGCCACTGCTCTACAGTTTCTTCAGCAACGCCAACCAGCGCTTCCAGCCTTCGTCGTGCGCGGTCTTGTTGGCGGGATTCTGGTTGGCCGGGTCTTCGCCGGCGCGCATGAACCCGTGCCCCGCGCCCTCGTAGGTGACAGGATCGTAGGTCTTGCCGGCGGCCTTCATCTTGTCCTTGGTCGGATCGATGGTGGCGTCGACGCGCGCGTCGTTGCCGCCATAGAAGCCGTAGACGGGCGCGGCGATCTTATCCAGACCGCTGTCGGGCGCTGTGCCGTAGAAGACGAACGCGGCCTTCAGGTCCGGACGGTTGGTCGCAAACCGGAAGGTCTGCGATCCGCCCCAGCAGAATCCGCCCACGGCGAGCTTGCCGTTCGATGCGGGCAGCTTCTTCACGTAGTCGGCGGCGGCATTGAGATCGCCGGTGATCTGATCCGGCGGCAGCTTGGAAATGGCTTCGCGCACACCGTTCTGGTCGGTGAACGAGTTCGAGCGCCCGCCGTTCGGGCCCATCCCGCTGAGCAGATCGGGCGCGATGGCGATGTAGCCGTTGGCGGCGAGCTGGTCGGCTACCGTCTGGACCCACTCGGTCATGCCGAAGATCTCGTGGATCACGATCACCGCCGGAGCCTTCGACTTCACCTCCGGATAAACGACGAACGCGGAGACCGTGCGGTCGCCGTTCTTCAACTGAACCCACTCGCCGTGGCGAGGAGATTTTTCCAATGTCTGTTTGGCCCAGTCCTGGGCGGCGGCCGTGGCTGCCAGCGCGAACATGAGCAGGAATGAAACTGCGAGTCTGACTGTCCTCATGGGCACGAGAGTTTACTCCTCAGCGGTGAACTTGTGGAGAGAGAGATCAGGAATAGGGGCGGGCGTTACAGGTTACTGGTCGTCGGGGTCGGGCTTGTCGAGCTTGTCCTGCACCTTCTGGACCGACTTGGGCTCGTGGCGGCGAAACCACTTCTTCATGTCGGGCGTGAACTCGCGAATGACCTCGGTGCCGGCGTCGGAGACGACGCCGCCGATAGCGCGGCTGAACGTGTGGTCCCATCCGCGCTCGCGGTCGGGATAATAAAGGTTGCTGACGCCGCTGGAGGCGACGCTGCCCATCATTTCAGGCCAGTTGAAGGCATTGCGTCCATCGTCGGTCCGCCCCACAAAGACGCGGCTGGCGGCGTAGGCCGCGCGGTAGAAGGCGTTGCCCCGTCCCAGCCGGTGGTAGCGCGGATCCTGGTGAAAGAGCGACGACAGCACGTAGGTCTGCATAAGCGAGCGCGCTTCGCCATCGGCGAGCGTGGCGCCGTAGCGCTGGCCGAAGCCTTCCATCCCGGAGCCATAGGTTTCGTGCGTGAAGTGCGTGTAGGTGGTGTCAAACACCGCGCCGATGAAGGTATAGGGCGAATAGCTGCGACGAACGAACAGCATGAACTTCTGCTGCGGCGTGAGGGCGCAGCGCGCTTCGCGCGGCGTGCACGGCGCCTGCAACCTGATGGCGGCTTCAATCTCGCGTCCGGCTTCGGTAAACGTGCGTGGCATCTGGCCGGGAGCCTGGTCGTCCTGCGGCTTGGCGGGAACGGTGTCCTTCGGCGGCGGGCAATCCTTGTCGCGGCAGGCTTCGGCGGGCGGATGTCCCGGCACCTTCACCGTGTCCGGCTCGCTCGCTTGCTGAGCCAGGCATACACCGCCCATCAGCAGCGAGGCCGCCAGGATCAGGAGCGGCACACGGTAACAGCGAAATCTAAGGCCCCGGCAGCGCAGGTATTCCCTCCCAGCCGTACACAGTTAGAAGGAGACTACCAGCGGGAGTTTGCATTGAAAATCATTAGTAATGCGGCGGATGCCTGCCGTTGACCCTCGCTCCGAAGGCAGCCATAATCGGGCTGTTCTGCATCCGCGTGAGTGAGAGTTGCTTGCCGACCAGCGACGAGACAAACCGGAAGATCCACGAGGCCGTGGAGCGCGTCGAGCGCGAGTTGAAGCAGGTGATCGTCTACCTGAACGACGAGGTTGTGCCAACGGTGCGGCAGGAATCCAGCCGCGCGCTGCGCACCGCGTCCGAACAACTCAGCAAGCTCGCGGACTACATGGACGAGGCCAAGCGCCGCAAGTGACGTCCTCGGGCCCACTTCGCACCGCGCCGCGCGAGGCACTTCTTTTGCTGATCGCCGGTACGCTGTTCTTGACTGCCTGCGGACACAAGCAGCGTCCACGCATCGCCAACGTCCCGCCTCCACCTCCGTCGTCCACTTCGCCGCGCGGCACTTCGACCACGGCGGAAGCTCCGCCGATCATTGTTCCCAAGCATGCCAAGCCTATCTACGTCGAGACCGGACTCGCGAGCTGGTATGGACCTCCGTATCACAACCGCAAGGGAGCGAACGGCCAGGTCTACGACATGAACGCCGCCACCGCGGCGCATCGCACCATCCCGCTGAACTCCATCGCGCGAGTCACCAATATTGCCAGCGGACGCTCGGTGCTGGTGCGCATCACCGACCGCGGCCCGTTCATCGAAGGACGCATCCTGGATCTGTCGCTCGCGGCGGCCAAGGAAATCGACGTCTGGCGTCCGGGCGTGGCCCGGGTGAAGGTGGAAGTCCTGGAATCGCCCGCACCGATCGAGGAAGGCGGGCGCTGGTGCGTGCAAATCGGCGCTTTCACGGACACCGACCAGGCGACCAAGCTGAAAGAAAAACTGGCGCGCCGCTATCACACCGCCAAGGTGCAGCAGTTCGCCGGGCCAACCGGTGAGTGGCTGCGCATCCGCGTAGCTGAAGATGACAAGCGCCGCGCCGAACAGCTTGCATCTGAAACGCGGACCTCCGAAGGCGCTGTCTTCCTCGTACGGCTCGACTAGTCCATCGCCGAAACCGCCGTAAACGCCGGAATCGCCGTAATCGGAAACGCCAGCGCTGAAGAATCAATTCCGGCGATTACGGCGATTTTGGCAATACGGCGTTGTGCTTATCCCGGCGGCCACTTCAGGTCGCGCCCACCGATCAAATGCAGATGGATGTGGAACACCGACTGGCCCGCTCGCGCACCGACGTTGTAGACCGTGCGGTAGCCGTCTTCGATGCCCCGCTCGCGCGCGATCTTTGCGGCCGTGAGCTGGCAGTAGCCGAGCAGATCCGCGTCTTCGGCGGTTGCTTCCTTCAGACCGCGAATGTGCTTCTTGGGAATGATGAGCACGTGCGTGGGCGCCTGCGGCGTGATGTCTTCGAAGGCGAAGACGCGCTCGTCTTCATAGACCTTCTTGGAGGGAATCTCTCCACGGATGATGCGGCAGAACAGGCAGTCGTTCGACATGGCGCAACATTTTAATCCGGCGGCTTGCCCGGCGGATGCTTGGGCGCGAACTTCGCTCGTCCGCGCTTGCCAAGCCCGTGTTCGACCTTCGCCAGCCAGTCGAGTTCGGTCTCGAACTGCGCGATCAGCAGTTTGAGCATCCACACGGCTTCGTGGAATTCGTGTCCGACTTCGTGGAGGACGGAGTCGAGGGTCGCGCGTTCGCGCGCCACTTCTGTCTCCAGGTAGTCGCGGCGACGCCGGATCTGCTTCTTCACCACGCCCGGACGCGCCAGCCACGACAGCGCCATCCAGGTCAGGAACGGCGGACGCTCGCGCTGCCGCGCCCAGTCCTCCCGCTCGAGAGCATCCGCCAGCGCTTCCCGCCCGCGCGCGGTGGTCGCTACCACCGAGCGGTCGGGACCCTGCTGGGGGTCGGCACTTTCCACGGCCCGCACGAGCCCCAGCTTCAGCAGCTTGTCGAGCGAGTAGTAAACCTGCGGGCGCGAGATGCCGGCCCAATCGCGTACTTCACGGCGCTCGAGTTCCGCATTCGCCTGGTAACCGTGCATCGGCCGTTCGCTCAGAAGGCTGAGCAGGACGAGGTCCGGCGTTGTCAGCGTCGCTCGCTTACCTTTGGCCACGCGTTCCCTTCCGTGGACGGCGGCGCGCCTCTTCCTGCCGCTTGCGCTCGCGGCTCCAAAACCACCACTGCCGCTGCGCCGGGGGCAGCTCAGGGTCGCGCGCCTGGGCCACGGCTGCGGAAAACGTGTCGAGCACGCATGGGTCCTGCCGTTTGCCGGTAAGAGTGCAGAGCCGCTGATACAGCTCCTGCGGTTCCTGGCGCGAGAGTTGCGCCACGTTTCGTACACCGAGCATCTCGAAGTCCCGCAGGATCGCAGGACCGACCGAGACCAGGTCTTTCAATTCGCGTTGAGGGGCCATCACGCTCACAAAAATTCTCCTTGACGATATCCGTCATCTCTTGTAACGTCACTAGTCTAATTTAGACTAGTTCGAGTTTCAAGAGGAAAAAACATGAAGAAAACGATGATTCTGGCGGTTGTCCTGGCTTGCGCTTCCCTTGCCTCGAACGCACAGGAGAAGAAAAACATGTCTTCAGCGGTCAAACGCGTCACACCCGTGCTGTTTGTGGAAAACGTCAAACCTTGCCTGGAGTTCTGGGAGAAGCTTGGATTCCAGCGCACCATGGAGGTCCCGGACGGCGACTCGCTCGCCTTTGCTGCCGTGCAGAAGGACGGCACGGAGATCATGTATCAGTCGGTCGCCTCGGCGATGAAGGACCCGTCGGCCTCGGCAACGTTGCGGGAGAGCCTGCGCTCCTCCCACACTTTTCTATTCATCGAGATCGCCAACCTGGACGCGGTGATGGCGGCGCTGAAGGACACAAAGCTCGAGGTGGAGAAGCACACCACGTTTTACGGATCGACCGAGATTGGGGTGCGCGATCCCGCGGGGCACTTCATCACCTTCGCCCAGTTCGGAAAGAACTAGGCGGCGGCGAAGCGTCCATCGAGCAGGGGGAACGACCGCTGCCACGCGGCCATGGCGAGGCTGAACTGCGGTACGCCACGCGCCATTCCGTCGACGGTCTCTTCGATATCGCGCCATTGCGCCGGGGTGACCTTGCGCGCCATGGCGCGATGATCGCGAACGGGCAGGCCGCGCAAGTATCCGGTCATGCGCTTCGCTGTTTCTTCCCGTGCCTGGCGGAAGCCGGAATCGTTAAACAGCTTCTTGGTGTCGCCCCAGACCGACGCTAGATAACCGGGATAAGGCGAGAGCACGCGGAAGAACGCGGGAATGTGGCGCACGCCTCCGTTCCGGCGGATGTCGGAATAGATGAGCCACGCGCGCAGCGCCGCTTCCTTTTCCTTCGGCACATGCAGTGACATCAACCGGCCGCTTGCGGATGCTTGCCGAAGCCCGGTGACGCGCCCCGGCTGTCCACCCGAGTAGCCGCGCTGCATCAGCCTGAGGAAGAGCCCGAGCCGGGGCATGGCGTGCGCGAAGCTGGAGATGACCAGCCCGAGCAGTTCCACGTCTGTGCGCGAGAAGCGATGCGCCGCCAGCGATTCCTGCTGGTCATGGAAGTGCCATCCGCCCTCGATGATCTGCGAGCGCAGGTACTCGTCGAAGGCATGGCCGGCGGCCTGAAATTCCCTGCTACGAACGACGGGCGCAAGATCGTCCCAGACGGCGGTGAGGTATTCGGGGACGTTCGCCGCCAGCTTGAAGATGCTCGGCACGAACGGCACGTTGAAGCTGATGCGCGCGTCTTCGTAAATGCGGCGCACGCCGGCGGGGACTTCGTTTTCTTCTAAAACGCGAATGAGAGCCATGCGACTGCGTCCGGCAGGCGCCGGGCGTCCTGCTGATTGGAATCAGGGCAGGCGCGAGCAGTTGCTAGCGTTCCGTCAAATCGGCGGTGCCTATTGCAGTTCGGCGTCTTCCGGGGCCGCGTGGCGGCGGAGCAGCTGCGGCAGATTCTGGCTGAAAGCCGAACGCGGCAGCACCATGTCGCAGCCGGCGTCCTGCGCTTTCGCTTTCAAGTCAGCCTGCAGGTGCGACAGGAAGCCGATGATCGCGGTGTCCTTCTTCAGCGTCTTCTTCAGCTTCGGGATCGTGCTCAACGGCTTGGCGTTGACGTTGTTGAGGTCGAAGATGATGAGCGAAGGCTTGTCGCCGTTACCGTTCTGCTCGATCTTCTGCATCAGGTCGTCACCGGTCTTGACGAACTCGACCTTGATGTTGAGTTTGCGCGCGACCTCCTGGATCTTGGCCAGGAAGAAAAGGTCGTCGACAAAGCAGTAGATCTTGGTTTCGGCGTTCTGGCTCTCCGGAAGCGGCTCGATTTCGGGCTGCTGGAAGAACTTGGGCACCTGCGGGCGTCCGCGTCCCATGGAACGGCCCTGCGACGAGCCGTTTTGCCCGTTGGGGTTGCCGGTCCGATAGCTGTGATCCATCGGTCCGGTGAGGATGCCGCCGCGAGCGCGGCCGCCGCCTCCACCGTGATGGGGTTGACCGCCAGGCGTTCCGGGACGCTGTTGTGCACTTCCGCGTCCACGGCGCCGCCGGCGCCGTCCGCCCTGACCGGGGAATCCTCCCCCGGAGGGCTGGTGTGGTCCGATATTCATTTGAGTCTCTTCTGTCCCACGTATACGCGGGAATCTTCCTTATGGTTCGTTCGTATCGTCCGAGCGCTGCTCTGGACTCGCGGTACTCCGCCGCGGCGGATCTGTCACGCCGAAAACGTTGCGAATGCTGCGCTATCCCCGCGGGCCGACATTCCTCGGAGGGGAATCCGGCTGGCAATCAGTCGTCGAATCCGAAAACTTTCAACGCCTGGAAGGTGTCGGAGTGCGGGCACCAGCATGCAACTGCTGCAAGACCGCGCGAGTGTAACCGCGTCTTTCGCCGAGCGCAAGCCCGGCTGCAGCCTCGATATCCACAGGGCCGGCTTTCCGGTCAGTCCTATTCGATGGCATGACTTCCGACAAAGTTACCTTTTATCGAAAGCAGCTCGGAATCATTACCGGAAAGAGTTGGTGGGCAGTGCAGGACTCGAACCTGCGACCTCGTGCGTGTGAAGCACGCGCTCTAACCAACTGAGCTAACCGCCCCACATCCTGCGCTGTGGACCGACTTCGATTGTACCAAGAAACCCATGGCCGGGAAGCTTTGCCGCCATCGTCGGGGTCGAAACCCGCTACCGGCCGGGAATTCGGCTACTCGTCCCCGAAATCGTCGTCGTGAAAGATGTAGGGCGCGGTGCGTACCACCCGGAAACGAACCCGGTCAGCGCAGGCGTCGCAGTGGGGAAAGGCATCGCCTTTGACGAGGACCGACTCGTGCACCGCGCGGTGGCCATCCTTGTGGACGACTTCGTAGATGCCGGACTCGGGGATGATCTCGCCGGCTGCGTAGATGGTGCGGTGATTGCTTCGTTTCCGAGGATGATGGGCCTCGGGACTTCCTTCTCCCGGACGCGCCAACGTGCGGCGATTCCCGAGTCGCTGGGGATTTCGCGCAGTCATTACCTGTGACTCTCCTTGGCGTGCAAAGAACAACGTGACCACAATCGCCGCATTATAACGAGGAGGTCTGTGGATGCGTCGCGGAATCTGGCGACCAGCGGGCAAAAAACGCGTGTCGCGGGCGCCGCAGTTGCGGGCCATGGCCGTCCGATTCTGAATGTTACAATCCGGCCACGTGGAGGTCGCGTACCCGGCGTATGACCGATCCGGCGAAAGCATGGCCGGGGCCGGAGGGTCCGTCCGGCCCGCAACTTTCTGGCCCTGATGGGGTTAGAGCCAGTGTGAGCAGCGTAGCCCTGCATGGCGATGCGCTAACCAGGCTGGCTCCTGGAGCCCGCAGCGGCAACTCTGCACCCGTGGCGACTGCGCAAACGGATTACACGACGCTCTCCGACGCTGACGTGATGTTGCGCGTCAAGGCCGGTGACGATGCCGCCTTCGACTACCTGGTGCAGAAGTTCCGTCGTCCGCTGGTGGGTTTCATGTACCGGATGGCGCATAACCAGGGAGTGGCCGAGGAATTGGCCCAGGAAGTTTTCCTGCGCGTGTATCGCTCGCGCGAGACGTACAACGCGGAAGCCAAGTTCAGCACATGGGTGTACCGGATCGCTACCAACCTGGCGGTCAATCACGCGCGCGATACGAAGCAAGAACGGCCGGAATCGTCGATCAGTATCGATGAGACCGACGAGGAGAGCGGACTCAGCATCGACGTGGCGGACGCGTCGCCGAACGTGGAGCAGAACATCCTCCACCGGGAGCGGCTGGCGGCCATCAAGCGGCACGTGGAAGCATTGCCGGAACGGCAACGGTTAGCGGTGATCATGCATAAGTACCAGGAGATGGATTACCGCCAGATCGCGTCCGTGCTGAAGCTGAGCGAGTCGGCGACCAAGTCGCTGCTGTTCCGGGCGTACGAGACGCTGCGCGAGAGATTGAAGGAGTTTGTATGAAGTGCAAGCAGGTGCGGGAAGAGTTCTTCGGACTGGCCTCGGGCGCGTCGGCTTCGCCGGCAATCGACGAGCACATTCACAGTTGCGCGGAGTGCGCGCAGAAGTTCGCCGAGTTCCGCCAGACCATGTCTCTGCTCGACGAGTGGAAGGCCCCGGAAGTTTCTCCCTACTTTGACGCGCGGCTGCAGGCGCGCCTGCGCGAAGTAGAAGAACCGCGCACGCTGGGTGCGTGGCTGCGCGATGCGATTTCGCCCTTCACCGCCACCGGCCGCCGCGTCGCCTTGGGAATCGCGATGGTGATGTTGCTGGGAGTGGGCGTGGCGCTGTTCCAGCCGAGCCATCCAGTCCAGATTGCGAGCCAGAATAACGAAACACGTGTAGCGAAAACCGGCACCGCAGTCTCTGATCTCCAGGCGCTCGACAAGAATGCCGACATGTTCGAGAACTTCGCCATGCTGGACGACGTGAGCAATAGCAATAAAGAGCAGTAAGGAATGAAACGCTCCCCTATCTCCCTCATTTGCGGCGTGCTAATGACGTCCAGCCTGGTGCTGGCGCAGGGCCGGGTGCCGCGCAATAACACGAACTACCAGCGCGATCAGCGGCAGGTGGAGCAGGCGGAGCGCCGCGCCCAGATCCAAGCCGAGCGCAAGGCGGAGCGCCAGCAACAGCAGGCACAAAAACAGATGAATGGCGGGGTCCGGTTGCAGGGTCCGGGTCCGCACGAGGGAGACTGGCTGCGCGAACACCAGAATATGACGCTGGAGCAGCAGCAGCAGGCGCTGCGCAACGATCCCGGATTCCAGAAGCTTCCACCGCAGCGTCAGCAGCAGTTGATGAACCAGTTGCAGCGCTTTAGCCAGTTCACGCCCGAGCAGCGCCAGACCATGCTGCAACGCATGGAGACGTGGGAGCACCTCACGCCTGACCAACGCCAGCAGGCGCTGGTGGTATGGAACCGCTTCCGCCAGCTGCCTGACGACCGCCGCGACCAGGTTCACAAGGCCTACCAGCGATTGATGAACATGCCCCAGGAACAGCGGCAGCAGTTCATGAACTCGGAACGCTTCCGCACGATGTTCAGCGACCAGGAGCGCGAGATCATCGCCGGTTCGCTGAACTTCGGAATCCCCGCCGCGCGCCTGCAACCCAACGAGACGCAACCTCCGCCGCGGCTCCAGCCGCCGGGAGCGCAAACTCAGTCCGCCCCACCGCAAAAGTAAGGCGTTGCACACCACAACTTTGCAGGAAAGAGAAACCGGCTGCGTTTGTAGCGCCGGGCGTCCCCGCCCGGCGGGCCGAGCGCAACTCGATTGCGACGCTGAGGCGCGGAGGAATTTCATTTCCTATTGCATTCTCCGCGTCTCCGCGACTCCGCTGTGAGTTGAGTTCCTGCGGCGTAAAGCGCCTATTTCCGGAACATGTTCTTCACCACGAAGAACACATTCGCCGGGCGCTCCGCCAGGCGACGCATGAAGTACGGATACCACTCCGTACCGAACGGGATGTAGACGCGCATGCGCCAGCCGTCGCGCACGAGCTGCTGTTGCAGGTCGCGGCGAATGCCGAACAGCATCTGGAATTCAAATGCGTCCGCCGGGATCTTTTCAGCGCGCGCGAATTCGATGGTCTGACGGATGATGGCTTCGTCGTGGGTCGCGATGCCGTGGTAGACGCCGCTCTTGAGCAGCGTCTTGGTCAGCGCGACATAGCTCTCGTCCACCTCGGATTTTTTCTGAAAGGCGATGTCCGCCGGCTCCTTGTACGCGCCCTTGCAAAGCCGGATGCGGATGCGCTCGTTCAGCAGGTCTTCGGTGTCTTTCTTACTGCGCCGCAGGTACGACTGGATCACCGCTCCCACATGGTTCGCGTGTCCCGGCCGGCGATGCAGCTCACGCACGAAGTCCAGGGTGCGCTGCGTATAGGGCGAACCTTCCATGTCGACGCGCACAAACGAATCGCGCGACGCTGCCTTGGCCACCAGCCCCGAAACGAGGTCGCGGGCCATGGCTTCGTCGACGTCGAGTCCCATATGCGTGAGCTTGAGGCTGACGTTGGCGTTGAGCTTCTTGTCGTGGATGGCGTCGAGAATCTGGTGGTAAAGCTGCGCGCTCTCGCGGGCTTCGGCGGGATTGGTGACGTTCTCGCCGAGGTTATCGATCGAGACCGACATGCCGAGGTCGTTCACGCTTTGCGTGGCCGTCATCGCGCTCTCGATGGTGGTCCCGGCGACGAAGCGGCCGGAGACGCGCCGGCCCATGGGCGAGTGCTCGCCAATCTTCCGCAGAGTGCGGTTACCCGACATCCAGATAAAAAAAGCGCGCATCATGCGCGCACCGCCGGAACGAACGGTCGAGGAAGATCCTGCGGCGGCCCAGCCACTGCTCGCATAGATAAGTCCTTATGAATTCGTATGACGCCGAGTCCCGCAAAACGCGCGGGCAAGCTGCTTAGGGTATCAGAGGGCTGCCTATTTTTTATCGCAGCGGGACAGGCACGGGAGGTGACCGCGGTCACCTATCTATTGCGGTTCTTGGGACGGCGGTTCCTTGAAGCGGATGTCGTCGATGGGCGGATTGATCTCCACCTTCTCCAGCTTGTACTGGATCATGTCGGGATTGCCGGCCTGCTTGATATCCGAATTCCCGGCGAACTGAATGCCTTCGTAAGCGCGGTAGTTCGACAGGTACGCTTCCACCTGGATCTGGCCGTGTCGCTCCACCTTCTGCGCAATCGCGAGGTAGTTCTTCGCGTCGAGGCACTCGTAGGTCACGTCGCCGTTCGGATAAGTGACCTTCAGGTTGTAGCACTGGGCGTCGCCGACGCTGGTCTGGCCGACGTATTCGACGGTGTTGCCCTTCTTCTTGTAATCGACGAGCGGCCCTTCGATGTCGGTGTCCTGCTGCGCGTTTGTGAGATCGTCACCCGCGAGCGGCACGACCTTGCCGTCGGGACCAATCTGCCAGCCTTGTTTGCCGTCGTACGCGTGGACGAGCGTGACGCTGCCGAGAACGAAGTCTGTCCGGACCATGCCCGGGCGCTTGATTTCGCGCGTCAGCTTCGCGTCACCGCGTGGCCCGAGCGACAGCGTGCCGGTGGTACGAAGCGACTGCAACGCCTTCAGCTTTTCGGATCCGCCACGCGCCTGTATGTGTTTGGCGATGAGTTCGTCGACCGTCGGCGCCTTCGCGGTCTGCGCCGGCGCTCCGGAAACGAGGCACAGAAGCACCGCGCAAACGAGAACGGTTCCCTTGGCGCTTCTAGCGACGCTCACTGGCCATGCTCCTCGAGGAACTTTTCCACTTCCAACGCCGCCATGCATCCGGTGCCGGCGGCGGTGATGGCCTGGCGATAGCGACGGTCCATGACGTCGCCGCTGGCGAAGACGCCGGGGACGCGGGTGTGGACCCAGTTTGTGGTCTTCAGGTAGCCTTCGGCGTCCATGTCGAGCTGGCCTTCGAACATCTTGGCATTCGGGATGTGGCCGATGCCGAGAAACATGGCGCTCACGGGAAGGTCCCAGGCCTTGCCCGTCTTCAGGTTGCGCAACTTGAGCGCGGTGACTTCCTTCTTCTCGACGTCGAGGACATCTTCGATGACTGTGTCGGTAAGGAAGTGTATTTTCTCGTGCTTGCGCGCGCGATCAAGCATGATCTTCGACGCGCGGAACTGGTCGCGACGGTGGATGAGCGTGACCTTCGTCGCGAAACGCGTCAGGAACAGCGCCTCTTCCATCGCGGAATCGCCGCCACCGATCACGGCAATTTCCTTCCCGCTAAAGAAGAACCCGTCGCAGGTGGCACAGGACGAGACGCCGTGCCCGATCAGGGCCTGCTCGGAGGGCAATCCGAGCCAGCGCGCGGATGCGCCGCTCGCGATGATCAGCGTCCGGGTCCGCACTTCGTCCGCGCCGATCCGCAGCACGAACGGCCGCTTGCTCAAGTCGGCGCTGACCAGGTGCTTCATCTCGACGATGGCGCCAAACTTCTCCGCCTGCTTGCGAATGTTGTCGACCAGCTCCGGGCCCTGGATGCCTTCGGGGAAGCCGGGAAAATTTTCGACGAGAGTGGTGAGCGAGAGTTGTCCGCCGGGTTCGTGTCCCTGGAGCACCAGCGGACACAGGTTGGCGCGCGCGGTGTAAAGCGCCGCCGTCAGGCCGGAGCATCCGGCGCCGATGATGACTACATTACGAACCGAATCTTCCATAAGAGTTGCCGGTGGTTCCGTTGTCCGTTATGACTGCTTGCTTTCGATGCTTCTGCACAACTTTGGACTCACGCGTAGCGTCACTTCTTCTTTGGGGCTGCTGGCGCACGCGCCGGGACCGCGTTGGCGACGCCGAGCCGCGAGAGTTCCGGCCCCGCGGTAGCAGCGATGCGCATCGACTTCCGGTACTGCAGAAGTACGTCGCTGGCCTTGGCGAACAGCCGCTCGTAAGCGGACTGATCCGTGTCGGGACAGCGCGCCAGCCCGCGCGACGGCTTTCCCATGCGCTCCACGCGAATCCGGTTGGGCGGCGTGTCGGCGGAGAGCACCGCGGCCGGCGTGCCGCTGGTCACCCTGTCTTCCAGCGAAACCTGCACAAGGTCCGATCCCTCGCGCGCGCGAAAGACCATGGTTTCCACGATTCCTTTGTCATCGACCGTGACTGCGTATTGCACGCTGGAGAACGGCGACTCGGCGCCGAACTCCCGGCGCATCCGGACCCAGTTGGAAACCGGCGCGTTCGGGATCACGGTGCGTCCGCGAGTGATCTCGAAATCGGGTGCGAACGCGGGCCGGGCCGGAATTTTCCCCAACGTTTCGGCAATGTCCTTCTGCTCGTCGGGGCTCGGCGTGCACACGTTGATCACGTTGACCTGCATCGGAGGCGTGGCTTGCGGCGCTTTCTGCGTCTGGGCAAAAGCGCACGCCGCGAACAGGAGCGCGGCCAGGATTTTGTATGAGTGCTTCAACCCGGCGATTGTAAACGAGAGTTCCCGCGCGGCGACCGATACAATTAAGCCATGGCGAAACTTGCGCTGGTCTATGGCATGCGGCTGCTGCCGCTGGATGAGATCGTGGAACTGGGCGAGGCTCCGGTCGCGCTCCAGAACGGCCGGCAGGCCCATGTCACCATGCACCTGCTGGAGGGCAGCAAGGAACAGATCGAGAAACAACTGAAGTCCAGCGTCGAGGCGTTTTTCGATTTCTATCCGGAAATCTAACCGGCAAGGCGCCGAATTCCCTGTTCCGGAAACTTTCGCGCCGGCCGCGCGTATTCCCTTTCAGGCGCGCAAAACCGCCGTCCGGCGCCCGGTATAATCGAGGCTGAGTTTTCGCTGTATGCCGCATCTTTCCTACAGATTCGCGCGCCTCAAGCTGACGGCTATGGGCCTGTGGCCACAAACGCGGCTGGCGCGATTTGCGGCTTACCTGCTCGTCATCGACATTGTCTTCAACGTGTTCTGGCGGGTCTTCGACGCGATGCACGTGTGGCCGGCCGCGGTCACGATGTTGAGCGGATGGTCATCTCTGCTGACGTTCCTGGTGATCGCGCTGCTCGGCATCCTGGGCCTGAAGTGGATTCGGCTGCACCTGATGTGGCGGCTGCGCAACCGCTTGATCGTCACGTACATGTTCATTGGCGTGATCCCGGTCGTGCTGCTGATTGCGATGGCGGCAATTGCCGCTTATCTTCTGGCAGGCCAGTTCGCCACCTTCGTCGCGACCAACGACATCCAGGCGGAATTCGACCGCCTGCAATCGGCAAACAACGTTCTGAGCTCCGAGATCGCCGACGGCCTGCGCCAGCACGTGGCGCGCCCGGTCATCGCGCAGAACCTGCTGCGGTCGGCACGCGCACAGACGCTGTCGCCGGAAGTGACATTCTGGTACGGCGGCGAGCGCACGACGGTCAATTCGCCCTCCCAGGATGCGCCGCCGGCCGCCGTCCCCGATTCGATCAAGGATGACTACCGTGGCATTGTTGCTGCCGATCGACGGCTCTGGCTGCGCGTCGTTCACCGCGGCGTGGTCGGGACGCAGCCGCTCACGGTGGTCTCCAGTGTCCCTCTGAACCGCGAATTCCTCGCCGAACGCGCGAAAACGCTCGGCAAGGTCACGTTATTCGCCGCCCAGGTGGATTTCGCCGGGCATCAAAGCGTCACCGTGCACTTCGGCGGAAGCGCTCCCAAGGGAGACGCCAACACGCAGGTGCTCGATCTCTCCGCCGAAGGACAGAAGCAGCGGGCGAAGGATCAGACCGGCCCCGGCGACATCTCGGCCGGCAGCATTCCCGCGTCTCGCGGAGTCTGGGATCGCGAAGTCGGGTTTGTGACCGCGCTAACGGCCACCGACTGGGATTCCGGCAAGACCACCGGCATCCCGCTGCTTGTCCAGACTCGGCCCGCGCTCCTGTATGACCGCCTGTTCCTCACGCTCGGAGAATTCGCGGGAATCGTTTTTACTGCGCTCATCGCCGTCGCCATCGCGTTCGGCGTCGTGGAACTGCTGGCGCTGATCATCGGTATCCGGCTGACGCGCAGCATGACGCGGTCGGTCGCCGAGCTTTACAACGCCACCGAGCACATCAACCGCGGGCACTTCCGCCACCGCATCCGCGTGCGCTCGTACGATCAGCTCGCATCGCTGGAAAAATCGTTCAACTCCATGTCGGAGTCGATTGAGAAGCTGCTGGACGAGCAGAAAGAGAAACAGCGCATCGAGAACGAGCTGGCTATCGCACAGGAAGTGCAGGCGCAGCTCTTCCCCAAGCAACTGCGTAGCCTGGAGACGCTCGAACTGCACGGACTGTGCCAGCCCGCCCGCACCGTCAGCGGCGATTACTACGACTTCCTGGCGCTGGGCCACGACGAGATAGGGCTGGCCGTCGGCGACGTGAGCGGCAAGGGAATTTCCGCCGCGCTCCTGATGGCGACCATCCATTCGGCGGTTCGCGCCTACACCCTCGACCGCACGCGCCAAGGGATCGAGATGTCGATGCCGGCCATCGCTGCCGTCGGCGCTGGGAAACCCGTCGTCTCCTTCAACGGGGACGAGGAAGCGCGGGTGAGCGTCGCGCCCGCCGAGTTGCTCGGCATGCTCAACCGGCAGCTCTACCACAGCACCCCGATGGAGAAATACGCCACGCTGTTCTTCGGCGTCTACGAAGGTTCCACTCGCACCCTGACTTACACCAACGCGGGGCACCTGCCGCCCATCATCTTCGGCGCCGACGGACAGATGCGACGGCTCGAAACCGGCGGGACGGTCGCGGGACTGTTTGAAGCGGTCGCCTTCGAGCAAGCTTCCGTCACGCTGCAGCCCGGCGACATCTTCATCTCCTACAGCGAGGGCGTCACCGAGCCGGAGAACGAGTTCGGTGAATTCGGCGAAGAACGCCTGGTGGAACTCGTGCGCGAGAACCGCAACCTGCCGCTCGACCGCATCAGCGACGCGGTCACGACCGCCGTGCGCGACTGGATCGGCGGCGCCGAGCAGCCCGACGACATCACGCTCGTCCTTGCACGCGCGCGCTGATCGGAAGTTTCAACTCTCCCATCGTGGAACCCAAAATGGCACGAACGGTGCAGCCGGCCTGCACCCCTGGTCACAATTTTGGACTCAACCTTCGAGAATTCAGTAACCATGCGGTGTTTGCGCTTGACGCTGTATGGTGTCGCCCCTACCATCCGCTCAGAAAGATTAATCTTATGAAACACGGGAATGGAAATTCACACAGTCCGTTGCTCCTTCGTCCGGCGTTGTATCGCGGAGTTTACAGCCGGGTAGCGCGGCGAATGGGTGTCGATCCTTCATATGTCAGCCGCGTGGCGCGCGGCGAGCGCATCTCCGCCAAAGTGGAGAAGGCCTTGCTCGCCGAGCTGCACCGCGTCGAAAAATCCATGCGGTAAAAGCTGTCCGCTGGGCAGAGCGGGCGGACTATGGAACGCCTTGAAGTGGCGGCGGCGTGCTCGTTCTGAGCGATGAGGAAGGAATTTCTTTTCTCTTCGCCGCCGTCACATACCCCTCCCTCGGCTCACTTTCCTCTTGCTATAATCGTCATGCATCCCCTGTAAGTGGCGCTATCGTCTAGGGGTTAGGACGGAAGATTCTCAATCTTCAAACCCGGGTTCGATTCCCGGTAGCGCTACCAAATCCCCCTCCTATCATCACCGCTCAACCCAATGCTTTCCAACGCCAGCGTTAAGACCGTCCTTGCAAATCTGCCGGAATTCAGCATAATTCCGTTCCTGCTCAAACGCAGTCCAGACGGAACTATGGCCGCCAGTGCAACCCGAGCTCTGCCAACCCGTTCCGTATTGGTGATCACCGCCGATTCGGACTTGCGAAGCGGCTTCCAGGAAGTGCTGTCGGTCGCGTTGTTGCACGCGCTGCACGCGCCGTCGCCGGCCGAGGCGCTGGCCGCGCCTCACCGGTCTGTGGATGCGGTGCTCATCGACTTGGGTGACTCCGACCATTTACCCAGCGAACTTGCGGAACATGTGCGCGAACTCCGGCGAGTCCACCCGCAGGCGGTGATTGCGGCAGCCACGGCGTCGACGGCACAGCCAGTGCGAGCGGCGGCCGGAATGATGGACATCGAAGAATTGTTCGTCCTCCCCAATGGTTTCAGCACCATGGGCTGGGTGCTGGCGCACGCCATTGATAAGAAGTCGTCAGCAACGGAATTGCGGGTGCAGGCGGACGTCGCAATCGGGTCGGAATGGTTCTGCGACCTGCTGGGCCGCAGCGACAGCATGCGCCGCGTGTACGAATCGATCCGGCGGGTGGCGCAGAGCACGTCGAGCGTGGTCATCCGCGGCGAGAGCGGTACTGGGAAAGAACTCGTCGCGCGGGCCATCGTTGCGCTTGGGCCGCGGCAATCGAAGCCGTTCATCAGCCTGAATTGCGCCGCCCTGCCGGAAGCACTGATCGAAGCGGAGTTGTTTGGCCACGAAAAGGGCGCCTTCACGGGAGCCCATGCGGCGCGTTCCGGACACATTGAACTGGCGCACGGCGGAACGCTGTTCCTGGATGAGATCGCGACGCTCTCGCCGGACCTGCAAAGCAAGCTTCTTCGTGTTCTGCAATCGCGCACCGTGCAACGGCTGGGCGGTGGCGCTTCCAAGCAGATCGACTTCCGCCTGCTGACCGCCACCCATGAAAACCTCGAGCAGATGGTGAAAGCCGGACGGTTTCGCGAGGACCTCTTCTACCGCATTCACGTGGTACCGATCCACCTGCCGCCGCTGCGGGAACGAAAAGGCGACATTGCGGTGCTCGCCGACCACTTCTTGCGGCGCTACTGCGAAGAACATGGCATAGCGGCGAAGCGGTTCGAAATCGATGCCCTGGAAGTGCTCGAGGATTACGCGTGGCCCGGCAATGTCCGCGAACTGGAGAACCTGATCCAGCGGATCGTGATCATGGTCGAAGGACAGACCGTCACGGCCGAACACCTTCCCCAGCAGATCCTCTACACGACGACGACCCACCGCGAAGCGTTGCTGATTCCTGACGAAGGGGTCGATTTCGACCAGGAGATGGAGCGCATCGAGAAGACCTACGTCGAGGCTGCCCTCCGGCGCAGCAAAGGAAAGAAGACCGTCGCCGCCGCGCTGTTGAAGGTCAATCCCCAGAAGTTGAAGTATTTATGCCGGAAGCACCGTATCGGCAAAATCGACTTCGGGGAGGACGGCGCCGGCAACGGGACGGGCGACCGCCTTGAGACCGGAACGGACGAGACGGTCAAAAAGTGACCCGAGCGCGGGTTAAAAAATGACCCGGTCACTTTTTCCCCTCCGGCGCGCCTTGCCGTCTGACGACTTATCTATCAACAAGTCAACAACTTAGTCGATCGGCCGCGCCGCGGGCGTTCTGGCCACTCGGGTGCATTTGTACAGGCGTCCGCAGCAAGCGGGGGGAGAGGTAAAGATGAGCATCGAGAAGAAGTCATTGATCAGCAGCCGCGCAGTCGCGAAGAAGGCCATCATGGCTTCGAAGCCGTTCAGCAATCCCGAGATCGAGCCGATTTCCGGCGAGTCGACACTGTCTGTGGACAACGCTCTGCAGACCGACAGCGCTCTGCAGACCGACAGCGCCCTGCAGACCGACAGTGCTCTGCAGACCGACAGCGCCCTGCAGACCGACAGTG
>Ga0157369_10000764_pt1 | contig 41564 bp, 34 predicted proteins | sample C25metaG_FD_113461 | JGI IMG/M metagenome (GOLD analysis project Ga0157369, IMG submission 113461) | Corn rhizosphere microbial communities from Kellogg Biological Station, Michigan, USA - C2-5 metaG | ecosystem: Host-associated > Plants > Roots > Rhizosphere > Soil | place: USA: Michigan... | reverse complement strand
TCCATCGGTTTGGAGCACAGCATGCAAAGCCGTTTGGCCGCCATTCTTGTCATCGCTTTGACGGGTTTATCCTCCTCAGCGCAACAGGCACCAAGCACGCGCCGCGCCATTCCACCCGGAGACGCGCCGGATGCGGTCTTGCGGCCGGCACGCGACGTATCGCCGAAACTCAAGAAGGACGAGATCAAAAAGGCGATGCGAAAGGTCGGCGACTGGGAAATTGCACGCACTGCCGACGGGCTGACCACGGATTGGACTTTCGCTGTCCTGGAAGCCGGATTAGTGGAAGCTGCCGACGTATTGCAGCAGCCCGCGTATCGCGATCCCGTCATTCGCATGGGACAGGAACTGCATTGGCAGCTCGGCAAACGGCTGGCGCATGCCGACGATCAGGTCGTCGGCCAATCTTATCTGCATCTCTATGAGCAACAGCACGATCCCTCGATGATCACGCCGCTACGGGAGCGCTTCGATCAGCTCAAGACCACGGCGGACAATCCAACTGCCCCCGTCTGGTGGTGGTGTGACGCGCTGTTCATGGCGCCTCCGGTCTGGAGCGGCTTGGCGCGCGTGACCGGCGATCGATCCTATCTCGACTACATGGATCGGCAATGGTGGATCACGACTGCGAATCTTTACGATGCAAACCAGCACCTTTTTTCGCGCGATGCGAAGTACCTGCAGCGGACGGAGGTCAACGGCCAGAAGCTTTTCTGGTTACGCGGTAACGGGTGGGTTCTCGCGGGCCTGGCTCGAACATTGAAGGAAATGCCGGCCGATTACCCAACGCGCGCCAAGTACGTACAGATGTTTCTGGATATGGCCAATCGCCTCCGCGACATTCAAGGCCAGGACGGACTATGGCGTCCGGGGCTGCTGAATCAATCGGCCTACCCATTGCCGGACACGTCTGGCTCGGCGCTCGTGACCTATGGAATGGTGTGGGGGATCAACGCGGGGATTCTCCCGAAGAAAACGTTTGAGCCAACGGTAAAGAAAGCATGGACCGGGCTCGTGAGCCATATCTACGAAGACGGACGTTTAGGTTCAATCCAGCCCGTCGGCGAGAAGCCGGACGCTTATCGCGAAACGGCCAGCTACGTCTATGGCGTCGGCGCGTTCCTGCTCACGGGATCGGAGCTTACCCGGATGGTGAGGCACTAAGTGACACTGGCTAAACGCCAGTTTCAAAGCAAAGTTGTGCGGATGATCCTGCCTACGCCGAAAGGCGCTCTGGGCGCGGCAAATGCAAGATGAGGGCTTAGCTGTTGCCTGTTGCTGCCGATTCTTGAACCATCTTTTCGTAAGTCGTTGAAAAAATGGCGGGGACGACGAGACTCGAACTCGCGACCTCTGCCGTGACAGGGCAGCGTTCTAACCAACTGAACTACGTCCCCTTGCTTTGCGGAACTGGTGGGCGGTGCAGGACTCGAACCTGCGACCTTCTCGGTGTAAGCGAGACGCTCTAACCAGCTGAGCTAACCGCCCCCGCGCCTCGTTGCGCTCGCGCTCTGCGAGCGCGCCGTCGGATTCCATCATGTCTGGGAAACGCTGACGGGAGGCAAGCGGAGCGCGATTCGCTCCGAAATCAGTATAGAGGACACTCCGGGGACGGTCAAACATCGCCAGGCCTCCGCGTCGATGAGTCATAGCCAGACGATTGCCCCAGAAAAGTTGCCGGCGCCATCAACTCAAGCCGCGATTTCGCCATCCTAAGAGTAGGCCAGAAACTCTGGCCGTGGTCTGCCCACAAACGGGCATTTCTTTCTTATAATCGATATCTGACGCCGGAGGCGCGATGGCGAGCGACAACAACCGGGCAAAACCGAAGGTCCTGGTGGTCGACGACGAACACGTGATTGCCGATACGCTGGCCATCATTCTCAACCAGCATGGTTTCGATGCGTCGGCGGTTTATACCGGCACGGCTGCGGTCGAGCGTGCCCGCAGCATCCGCCCGGACCTGGTGATCAGCGATGTCATCATGCCGGACATGAACGGCATCGAGGCCGCTATCCACATTCGCGGCTTCCTTCCCGGCTGCAAGATCCTCTTATTTTCCGGACAGGCAGCCACGGCCGACCTGCTGGAGACGGCCCGCGCCCAGGGACACGAATTCGAAATTCTCGCTAAGCCTGTGCATCCACAGGACTTGCTGGCCAAACTTCGATCATAATCTCGTAGCGGCTCTGTCATTGAAATTGCCACACGGACGTGCGAATACCGTTCGTAACTTGTCCGCTGCCGTGGATTCGATAACCTCTGTCGTACCCCCAGCGTGCTCGTTCGGAACGAGAGAGCGCGACGACGGCCGGAGATACCGGTGAACACATGGGCCGAGCGGTTGCACTTATTCTTTGGCGGCGCCAAGCAAAGGCCATCGGAGCGCCGTGTCGGGCCCCGCTACCGTCTCGAACTGGACGTCACCGTGACCTCGCGTGGCCGAGCGCTCCGCGCGCGCAGCAACGACATGGGATCCGACGGCATGGGCATCTACCTGTCGGCTGACTTGGGCATCGGCGAGGAAGTTCTGCTCGAGTACGAACTGGGCGACGGTTCTCCGCCGAAGAAAGTGCGCGGCAGCGTGCGCGATCGTAACGGCAACCGGTACGGAATTGAGTTCCTGGAGTAAGACTCATCTTCTATACTCCGCGCTCATGCGAGACCTGCCCCTGCGTGTCGTTCGCCTCGTCTTCTTTCTTCTTCTGCTGGCGATTTCGGCGATAGCGCAGCCGGCGCCACTGCCACGAGTCCGCGCGATAACGACTTTCATCCGTATCGATCGGTCGAACTACAAGACGCAAGTCGATGACGCCGTCAAAATGCTCGGTGTTGCTCGCGGTGCGTTCATCGCCGCCGGCTTCGAGGTCCAGACCACTCGCATTGTCACGCAGCCGTTCCCCGATTACACGCGCGGGCTGAGCCGCAGCGACGCCGCAAACTTCCTGCGTGAGTTTGACCAGTACATCAGTGCCGTCTCGGCCAGCAACAAGTTCGCGGTCATCGCGAACATCGGCCCGGCCATGCGTAACGCCGCCGATGACACGTCTGCCGCCGAACTCCTTGGCGACGTGCTCGGCACGGCGAAGTTCAATTCCAGCATCGTCGTTGCCGGAGATGACGGTATTCATTGGAACGCGGTGCGCGCCTCCGCGCGCCTGATGAAGAAGCTCGAGGAAACGCCGCACAGCGACGGAACATTCAAATTCGCCGCCACCGCCATGCTTCAGCCGTTCGCCCCGTTCTTCCCCGGAGCATGGCACGACAGCCCGGGCCACCAGTTCAGCATCGGCCTCGAGGGCGCGGGTCTCGTCGACCAGGCATTCAGCGCGGCCAATCGCGATCCGCAAGTCGCGCTGCAGCGGCTCACCGCGCTCCTTACCGAACAAGGCCGCGTGGTCGAACGCATTGGAGAGCAGGTGGAGAAGCAAACCGGATGGAGCTATCTCGGTTTCGATCCCACGCCGGCGCCGCTCGGGCAAGTTTCGATCGCGGCCGCCATGGAAAAGCTCATCGGCGCTCCATTCGGCTCTAGCGGCACCCTGACCGCCGCGGCGATCATTACTCAGGCAGTCAAGGCGGTTCCCGTTAAGCAGATCGGCTACGCCGGCCTCATGTTGCCCATCCTCGAAGACGCGCGCATGTCGCAACGCTGGAGCGAGGGAACCTTCCACATCGATTCCCTGCTCGCCTACTCGTCGGTCTGCGGCACCGGCCTCGACACCGTTCCGCTACCGGGTGACGTCACCGAGGAGCAACTTGTCAGGATCATTGGCGACGTGGCCTCGCTGGCGGTGAAGTGGCACAAGCCGCTGACGGCGCGCCTCCAGCCGGAGACTGGCAAGAAGGCCGGTGATCGCACAGACTTCCAGGACACGATGCTGGTCAATGCGGTCCTTCAGCCACTGCCCTGATTGCACCATTGGCGGTTGACAGCCCGGACTGACCGTCCTACGATGCTCGCCCACTTCGGCAAGGAGACTCGATGTCATTCCGCCCAGCTCTCGTTCTTCTGCTCGCCGCATCTTTTGCGTGTGCGCAGGCGCCTGCCACCCAACAACCTGCTGCGCCTGCAACACCCCAGGCGACGACCTCCTCGATGCCGGCAGCGAAACCCGGAGACGTGGACTCCATCGACCACATCATTGCCGCGGTCTACGACGTGATCTCCGGACCGGCAGGACAGGCACGCGATTGGGACCGCTTCCGCTCATTATTCATCCCCGAAGGCCGCCTGATCCCGAACACGGTGAGACCCGACGGCACAGTTGTCCGCCGTGTTCTAAGCGTGGATGAATTCGCGTCGCGGTCCGGCGCCGCCACTGCGCAGCAGGGGTTCTTTGAGAACGAATTGTCGCGGAAGCAAGAAGTCTTCGACAACATCGCGCACATCTTCAGCACCTATGAGTCGAGGCACGAAAAGGGCGGGCAGCCCTTCGCGCGCGGAATAAATAGCTTTCAGCTCTTGCGCGACGGCCAGCGTTGGTACATCGTTACGATCATGTGGGAGGCGGAATCGCCTAAGGTGCCCATCCCGGCCGAGTACCAAAAAGGGACGCACTAGGGCCGAATGGCAGCATCCTGAACTGCTTTCCGCACATCGGTAAGTAACCGTGTGCTTCCGCAGGGGCTCTGATTGTGAGGGCAGGGTGCAGGACGAGATTTCCGCATGCTCGCCGGAGGGGTCATGATTTCCAGAATTCGCCGATACTCGGTCACCGCTCTTTGTTCTTTGGTTTGCGCGGCTGGGTTTGCCCAGGGCAGCGGCGGAAAACCACCCGCCGGTCCCACAACACCAAGCAGGCCGACAACGCCGTCTCTCCCGACGCAACCGCAACAGCAACAGCAACAGATGCAACGGCCCATCTTCATTATGGGCGATGTCATGACCGGCGACGGAACGCCGGTCCCGCGCGGGGTTGAGATCCATCGCGTGTGCGCCGGGCGAGACCGTCGCGAAGGTTATGCGGATTCCAACGGACACTACAGCTTCCAGCTTGGACTCGACACTACGGTACAGGACGCCAGCTCGGATGACTTTGCTTCCACGGTCCCCGGCGTCAATCCGAACATGAGCCCAATGGGTTCGCCCCAGATGAGCTCCATGAACGGCGGAAGCTCGCTGTTCGGCTGCGAATTAAAAGCCGTAGCGCCGGGATTCCGTTCCAGCGTCGTCGAACTGAGCTCCTTCCGTCCGGAAGAGCCCATCGTCGCCAAAATCGTGCTCGAGCGGTTGGAGCGCGTACCCGGAACGATGATCAGTGCCACTACGGCGGCGGCTCCGAAAGATGCGCAGAAGGACTACAAGAAAGGCATGGACCTGCTGAGGAAGGGCAAGATGGACGAGGCGCAACAGCACTTCACCGCCGCCACCACTGCCTATCCGCGATACGCCGAGGCCTGGGTCGGGAGCGGCGAGATTTACCTGCGCCAAGGTCAGGCGGACGCGGCCAAGAACGCGTTCCAGCAGGCCCTGAATGCCGATCCAAAGTTCGTGACGCCGTATCTCGGGCTGGCGAGCCTGGAGGCGTCGCGGCAGAATTGGACTGAAGCCGCCCGTCTCAGCGACCAGGCCATCACGCTCGATCCCATCGATTTCGCAACCGGATATTTCTACAACTCCGTGGCCAACTACAACCTCGGACACTTCGAGATCGCCGAGCGCAGTGCGCGCAAGGCCGCAACCCTCGATGGACAGCACCGTCTGCCGCAGATTCAGTCGCTGCTCGGACGCATCCTGCTGGTGAAGCGGGATTATCCCGGCGCGCTCGAGAACTTCCGCGGGTACCTGCAACGCAACCCGAACGCTCCCGACGCCGCCGACATCCGGCGGCAGATCCAGACGCTCGAGCAGGCGAACGCCACCACACCGGCAGCAGCCGTGCCACAGCCGCCGCACAAGTAAAGTTTCGAGTACCGAGTTGCGAGTACCGAGTTCAGATCTGTCTTGTTCTCGGTACTCGTAACTCAAAACTCGGTACTCTAAACTCGGTACTCAATTCGGCAGTTCCGTAATCTCGTAATTCCGCAGTAGTCTGTCGTGTGCCCCAGCTCATCGTGAATGCCGACGACTTCGGCCTGACGCCGGGAGTGAACCGGGCCATCGTCGAGGCGCATCAGCGCGGGATCGTGACCTCCGCCACCCTGATGGCGAATGGTGCTGCGTGCGACGATGGGATGCGCCTGTCGCGCGAAAACCCGGGGCTCGATGTCGGTTGCCACGTCGTGCTAATGGACGGCGAGCCTGTTCTTCCTCCCGGCGATGTTTCTTCCCTCGTTCCCGATGGACGCGCATTCCGCGCCGACTTTGCGTCTTTCGCCTTCTCCGCTATGCGCGGGCAAATTAATCTCGATCACATCGAGCGCGAGGCCACCGCGCAGATCCGAAAGCTGCAGGACGCCGGCATCGCGGTCTCGCACTTCGACACGCACAAACACGCCCACATGTTGCCGATGGTGCTTCGGCCACTGCTGCGCGCAGCGAAAATCTGCGGCGTCCGCGCCATCCGCAATCCGTTCGTTCCGGTCCGCCCGCTGGCCTATGCGCACCTGTTTCGTCGTCCCAAGCTCTGGACGCGCTACACCGAGGTGAAGCTTCTTCGTGGATGGCACGACGCCTTCCGCCGCATCGTCGCCGATGCGGGCATGCGTACGACCGACGGTAGCTTCGGCGTGCTCTCCACCGGCGCGCTCGATCCACAGCTCTTTCAGGCGATCGTTGGCTGCATTCCCGAAGGCACGTGGGAGTTCGTCTGCCATCCCGGCTACAACGATGCCGACCTCGACCGCGTCCGCACCCGCCTGCGCGCGTCACGCGTAATGGAGTTGGACGTCCTCACTTCTCCCGAAGCTCGCGCGGCGCTTGCAGCTCGAAGTGTGCGATTGGCGAAGTTTTCAGATTTGGGCAGATCATGATATTCACTGCCCTCTGTTCCCTGCCCTCGGCCCTGTCATTGCTGTAACCTGATCTGTTTCCTTGAATCGTTCTACCCGTACCTCGAATCAAACTTCAATCATCATGCGCATCGGCATTACTTGTTATCCAACCTACGGCGGCAGCGGTGTGGTTGCCACGGAGCTCGGTATCGAGCTGGCGCAACGCGGCCACGAGATCCACTTCATCACTTACGCTCAGCCCTTCCGTCTGACGCAAGAGCACCACAATGTGCATTACCACGAAGTCGAGGTCTCGAACTATCCGCTGTTCGACTATCCGCCCTACGACCTGGCGCTCGCCTCGCGCATGGCGGAAGTGGCGGACATCTACAAGCTCGACCTGCTGCACGTACACTACGCCATTCCACACTCGGTGAGCGCGATGCTCGCCAAGCAGATGCTGGCCGCGCAGAACGGCGGCCGCAGGCTGCCCTTCGTGACCACGCTGCACGGGACCGACATCACGCTCGTCGGGGCCGATCGTTCTTATCTGCCGATCACACGCTTCTCCATCGAGCAGAGCGACGGCGTCACCGCCATCTCCAAGTACCTGAAAGACCGCACGGAGCAGGAATTCGACATCAAGAAGCCGATCCAGGTGATCTTCAATTTCGTGAACTGCGACGTCTATCGACGCGACGACAAGGCCGCCGACCGCCGCACCGAGTACGCTTCGGCAGACGAGCGGCTGCTCGTGCACCTGTCGAATTTCCGCTCGGTCAAGCGCGTCCCCGACGTCGTGGAGATTTTCGATCGCGTCCAGAAGCGCATGCCCGCGCGGCTGCTCATGATCGGCGACGGCCCCGACCGCGCCACCGCCGAATGGATGGCGCGACGTAAAGGCATCAGCGACCGCATCATCTTTCTCGGGAAGCAGGACCGCGTAAACGAAAAGCTTGCCACCGCCGATCTCATGCTGCTGCCCTCGCAACTCGAGTCGTTCGGTCTGGCTGCGCTCGAAGCCATGGCCTGCGAGGTCCCGGCCATCGCGACTCGCGTCGGTGGCGTTCCGGAAGTGATTGAAGACGGCGTGAACGGCTACTTGGCTGAAGTGGGAGACGTCGATAGCATGGCGCGTGCCGCCATCGAACTGCTCGAAGACGAGAAGAAGCTGCGCGACATGGGCAAGCGCGCGCGAATCGCCGCGCAGTCGAAGTTCTGCTCCACGCGCATCATTCCCGATTACGAGGATTTCTACGCGAAGATTCTGGAGTCGGCGTAGTCAGCGGGTGGTGCGTTGCGCCGCAGCGACGGCGGTTTCATTGCCCGGCTCGAAGGATTCGACGATCGGCAGCCTGAGCCGGACCACGGTTCCTTCCACGTCGCGGCTCGATACCGTCATGCGCGCGCTGTCGCCATACAGGACCTTCAGCCGTCCCGCGACATTCGCCAGGCCGATGCCGGTGCTCGAGTTCTCCGCCGGGCCCTCGTAGCCGAGTCCCACGCCGTCGTCAGCGACTTCGATCACCAGCAGCCCATCTTCCATGCGGCTTCGCAGCGTGATGCGCCCGCCGTCCACCTTCGGCGAGAGCCCGTGCTTGATGGAATTCTCCACCAGCGGCTGGAGCAGCATGCTCGGCACCACCGCCTCCAGCGTCTCCGGATCAAGTTCCTTCACCACAAGCAGTTTGTCGCGCCCGAAGCGCACCACCTCGATGTCGAGGTAGTCGTCGATGAATTCCACTTCTTCGCGCAGCCGCACGAACGATTCGTGCGTGCGCAAAAGACGCCGCAGGATGCTCGCCAGCTTCACGATGATGTCGCGCGCCATATCCGGATCGAACCGCACCAGCGACGACACCGTGTTCAGCGTGTTGAACAAAAAGTGCGGGTTGATCTGGCTCTGCAGCGCTTCCATGCGCGCCTGCAACAGCATCCGCTGCTGCTCCGCCAGCTTCAGCTCCATGCGCGCGCTGTTCCAGATCTTCAGCGGGATAGCGACACACGCGACGGTAGTGAAATAGGCTGCGGCCTCGAGCGGCCAGCGCTCGTTCCAGATGGCAAACAGTTCGCGCGGAAACGCGCGCGACAGCAGCTCCTGGATAATGCGCATCGCCAGAATGATGCAGAAAAATGAAATCTGCCAGTCCACTCGCGGACGCGGCAGATTGCGGCGGATCCATTGGTAGATGCTGAGGTCGATAAACGGAGAGAACGACCAGATGTCCTCGTGATTTGCCGCCACGAGTCGCAGTGTCCCCGCCGCCAGCCCGACGGCCAGGTCGAACGGAAGCGCCAGCCACTCGCCATGTCCGAACGCGGCCGGAACCGCGATCATCAGCGCGCCCAGCAGGCCCGCGAAGCGTCCGCCCATCACGCCGATCACCAGGATGCCCTCGAGCGAGAGATCGGCGGCGAAAAAGTTCGGCACCCAAAGCCGCGTGACCACGCCCAGAGCGAACGGCGTGGCGATCATCAGCGTGAGCTGCACCGTCTCAATGAGCGAGCGGTCTTCCTTCAGCAACCTCGACTTGAATTCCTTGGACCGCACCAGCGCCGCGGCAATGGCGGCAGCTGCCCCCAGCTTGATGAGCTGCGTGATGAGGATAATGCGCGGTTCCATGGAAAGCAGTGGCCAGTGGCCGGTTGCCAGTGGTCAGTGGAAGACCACTCTACCACTGGTTTGTTGACGATGATCGCCGGATCTCGGCTTCCGCGATCTCACGCGAAACACGGTCGGTCCGGCCGAGAAGTTGCGGGAGATGAAACTCGCCACCAGCCGCAAATCGAGCCTGCGCAGCAGGCGAAACATTTGTAGCCCACGGCGTAAGCCGTGGGTAATCGAACAAGAAGAAGGAGGAAGCCCCTTTAGGGGCGACACTCTGGCGCGAGGGCGTAAGCCCGAGCACGCTATTTGCGTAGCTTCGCTTCCAGGTCCGCCATCACCACCTTGAGCTTTGCCGCGTCGGGCGTTCCGCCCTGGGCCATGTCGCGCGGACCGCCTCCGCGCGCGCCCACTGCAGCCAGCGCGTCCTTGATCATTGCGCCGCAATTGAACGCAAGCGCCGGATTCTGCGACAAAACCACCGTCGGCTGCCCATCGAGCGCGCCCAGCAGGACCACGCCCTTGGTCGCCGCGGTAAATTTCTGCGCCACCAGCTTGATGAACCCGGCATCGCGATCCGGATAAATCTGCGTCGCTACCACGTAATCACCGTGCGGCTCGGCCGACTGCGAGAGCTTGTCGGCTTCGTACTCCGCGATCTCTTCCAGCAGCTTCGCCCGGCCGCGAGACGCCGCTTTTGATTCGTCGAGAGCTTTGCGAATCTGCGCCGGCAGCTCGTGGATGTGGGTGGAAAACAGCTCGGCCGCCGACGTCAGCGTTTCGAAGTCCTTCCGCGCAGCGCCCACCGCACGCAACCCGCAGACGAACTCGAGACGCGCGCCCTGCCGCACCTTCTCGCTCTTGCGGATCTGGATCGCGCCAATCTGCCCGGTGCGCGCGACGTGCGTGCCGCCGCAGGCGCAGAGGTCGAAGTCGCGCACTTCGATCAGCCGCATTTCGCCTTCGCGCGGTGGAAGCTTGCGCAGGCCAAGCGTCTTCGCTTCGGCGACCGAGCAGAACCGGATCTCCACCTGCCGGTCTTCCCAGATCACTTCGTTCGCCAGCTTCTCCGCCTCGACGATCTGCTCGCGCGTGATGCTCGGCGTGTCGAGGTCGATGGTGCAAGACTCCGCGCCCATGTGGAACGACACCGTCGCGAAGTTGTAGAGACGCACGAACGCCGCGGACAAAACGTGCTGCCCGGTGTGCTGCTGCATGTGATCGCGACGGCGCTCGCCGTCGATCTCGCCGCGCACCTCCGAACCCACCGACAGAGCTTTCAGCCACTCTGACGCGCCTGGCACATCCGGTCCCGGCGCCGTCGCCGCTTCCGGCGGAGCAAGAAAGTGGACGACGGCGCCGTCGTCCTCGCGCTCCGCTACTTCGATCACGTTCGCTCGGTGCCCGGAAAACAACAGACGCCCGGTATCGAACACCTGCCCACCGCTCGTCGGATAAAACGCCGTACGATCCAGTACAACAGCGAACTGCTCGCGCGCCGGTGCGACCTCGACCACCTTGGCGTCGAACTCCAGTTGCATCGGATTGCGGTAATAAATCCGTTCGGTTGCCATAACAATGAAAGTCCACCACCGAGACACAGAGAAAACTTCAAGGGTCCTTTGAATTCGAATTTCTCTGTGTCTCTGTGCCTCTGTGGTAGGTGTTAATTCGGTTGAATAATGCCCCCAATGTTTCTGCTCGCCGGCAATTTCGCCGCGTCTTCCATCATGCCTTTGCGCTTGAGGTAGTCGGCGATGATTTCCAGGTACTTCAACCCCGAGCCGGTGTTGAACAGCACGACTTCCTGACCCTTGGTGAAGAACCCGTCCGCCAGCAGCTTGCGATAGGCCGCGTAGGACGCTGCCCCCTCGGGCGCCGCGAAGACGCCTTCGTCGCGCGCCCACGTCACAAACGCATCCATGATGTCATCGTCGGTGACCGCCACGGCGATGCCTTTGCTCTGCTGCAGCACGTCGAGAATGATGTAATCGCCGTACGCCTTCGGCACGCGCAGGCCGGCCGCCAGCGTGTGCGCGTCTTTCCACATCTCCGAAGTGGGCTTGTGCTCGTCGAACGCCTTCGGAATCGGCGCGCATCCCGACGCCTGCACCGCCACCATCCTCGGACGCTCCTTCCCGATCCAGCCCAGGCGCTCCATCTCGTCGAACGCCTTCCACATACCGATCAATCCCACACCGCCGCCCGTCGGATAGATGATCGCGTTCGGCAGCTTCCATCCGAGCTGCTCCGCCACTTCGTATCCCATCGTCTTCTTGCCTTCGATGCGGAACGGCTCCTTCAGCGTGGAGACGTCGAACCATCCCTCCTGCTGCTTGCGTTCGCCCACGATCCGTCCGCAGTCGCTGATCAGCCCATTCACCAGGTTGACGTGCGCGCCATAAGCCTCGCACTCCACGCGGTTCGCCGTGGGCACATCGCGCGGCATGAAGAGATGCGCTTCGATGCCGGCCGCCGCGGCATATGCCGCCAGCGCGCTCGCCGCGTTCCCTGCCGACGGCGCCGCAAGCTTCTTCAGCCGATAATGACGCGCCATCGTCACCGCCGCCGACATTCCTCGCGCCTTGAACGATCCGGTCGGGTTCAGCCCTTCATCCTTGATCCACACGCCCGCGTCATGACGGCTGCGGATCATCGGCGTCATTCCTTCGCCCAGCGTTACCGGTTCCGCGTCCGGCAAGATGCCCGCGTAACGCCACATGCTCGCCGGGCCCTTCGCCACCGCCTCGCGCGTGAACGTCTTCCGCACCACGTCGAGGTCGTAGCGAACATAGAGCGATCCCGCGTCTTTCGGGCAGACCGTTTGCGGCGTCTCTCCGGAGACGCGCTCGCCGCACTTCGAACATTCCAGATAAATGATCTTGGCCATGATTTCCTTGTCTCGGGGACGTGTGGAGTCGAACTTTCGATTGTATCCGACAGACACATGGCTTAGGGCTTAAGGCTTTGGGCTTACTCCCTCGGCGGGCTTCCGCCTTTGTCATGCGCAGCTCTGCTAAAATTAACTCAGTGAACACCCCTGTTCGTCTGCTCGCCATCGACATTGATGGCACCCTGCTTAACTCCCAGGTCCAGATTTCGCCGCAGAACCTCGAAGCGCTTCGCCGCGCGCACGAGGCGGGCGTGGAAATCGTTCTGGTGACCGGACGCAGGCATGCTTTCGCACTGCCGATTGCGCAACAGACAGGCGTTCCGCTCTGCCTTATCAGCTCGAACGGCGCTGTCACCAAATCGCTCACGGGCGAAATGTTTCACATCGACTATCTGCCGCTGGCGACGGCGAAGCGCCTGTGCCAGGTCATGGCGAATTGGCGCCACGCCATGGTGATAACGTTCGAGCGCGAAACGCCCGGCGCCCTGGTGCTGCAATCGCGGGAATCGTTTCATCCCAGCATTGCCGGATGGATGGCAAAGAACGCGCAGCACATCGAGCAGGTCGTGCCCATCGAGGATTGCCTGACCTGCGATCCGATCCAGGCAATGTTCTGCGGCGGAGTTGATCCGATGCGCGAGGTGCAGCGCGAACTGGCGGCCAGCGACGTGGCTCGCGACGTCACCGTGCTGCGGACCGAGTATCCGCACCGCGATCTGTCGATTGTCGACGTCCTGCACCACACTTGTTCCAAGGGCGCCGCGCTGTCTCGCTGGGCCGAGCATCGCGGCATCGCGCAGGACCAGGTCATGGCCATCGGCGACAACTACAACGACTTGGAAATGCTGCACTTCGCAGGGCGCGCCTTCGTCATGGCCAACGCGTCGGAAGAAATGAAGCAGAACGGCTGGACGTGTGTACCGTCTAACGACGAGAATGGTGTAGCGGTCGCCATTGCCCAGGCGATCGGCTGATTTGGAGGGCCGGCGTCCTCGCCGGCCACATGTGTCATTTTGAAAATTGTCCTCAAATTCGCGATCCTGATTCTCTCGGCAGGATTACTGTGCTCTCCGGCAATCGCGGCGGACAACACGGGTCCGGTGCACTCGAACGTCACGCCCGGCACCTACGCTGTCCTCTCTAACGGCTTCAGCATCCGTCATCTTCATCGCGATGTCATCGGCGATACCACCCGCCTCTACCCAACCGCGGACTCGCAGTCTTACGTCGACGTTCCGACCTCCAGCATCGTTCGCTTCGAGCAGGAAGAAGTCTCGCCTGCCCTCCCGAAGGCCGCTCCCGAGATCGCTCCGTCGAAGTCTCTCCGTGAGACGGTCGAGGAAGCGAGTGCGCGCGAGCGCATCGATCCCGACTTCGTCGCCAGCGTGATTCACGCCGAAAGCGGAGGTAACGCGCGCGCCGTTTCCCCGAAAGGCGCCCGCGGGTTGATGCAGCTCATGCCTGGCACTGCAGCGAAACTCGGCGTCCGCGACAGTTTCGATCCGGCCGCCAACGTCGACGGCGGAACGCGCTACCTGCGCCAACTGCTCGAGCAGTATCACGGCGACGCCGTGCGCGCTCTCGCCGCGTACAACGCGGGTCCACAGCGCGTCGACCAATACCGCGGTGTTCCGCCTTACCGCGAGACGCGCGCTTACGTCGCCCGCATCATCCGCGACTACAACAAGAAGAAGACTGCGCAGAACCCCGCACTCGCGCGCAAGTGACCAGCGAATAATTCGTAAACCCAGCCGCTCTCATAGGCGCGTCAGCGGCGTCCAACTCTCAGTGGCAGAATCCGTTCGTTGACCCTGACCTCCGGCTCATTTACTTTGAACAGTCACCTCCAGCCAATCCCGTGAACAGAAAACGTGTCCTGACAATCGTTGTCGTGACGTTGGTGTTGGCCGGACTCATTTACCTGCAAATCCGCGCCTGGCGACGCTTTGACTGGGCGAAATTCGCCGAAGGAAGCGAGGGCATCAACTGGCTGCGTGTTCTCTACGGCATCCTGCTCATTCATCTTGCCGACGCCCTTCGCGCGGTTCGCTGGAAGATATTTCTTCGTCCCACGCGTCCAAGGGCATCGTGGCTCAGCCTGGTTGCGCCGCAATACGTGGGATTCGCGGGACTGGCTCTTCTCGGACGCCCCGGCGAATTCATCCGGCCTTACATCATCGCCCGCAAATACGACCTGAGCTTCCCTTCGCAGGTGGCCATCTGGTTCGTCGAGCGAGCGTTCGACGTCGGCGCCGTCACGTTGCTGCTTAGCATCGACTTGTTCGCCGTGCCCTCCATGCGCGAGGACTACCCCGGCTGGGCTGCGTTCGGCTACGCCCTTATCGCTCTCTTCTTCTTATTCGTGGCGCTGCAATGGGCCTTGTGGCGGCACGGGCCGGCGATCTCCGCCTGGATTTGCCGTCAGCTCTCGCGCTTCTCCCCTTCTGCCGGATCGAGCATGGAGAAGAAGCTTCTCGCTGTCAGCTCCGGCATGAGCGCCATCAAGGACCCGCTCTCGTTCCTCGAACTATCGGTGATATCGGTGGCGATCTGGCTGTTGGTTGGGCTGGCTTACCGGCAGGTAACCCACGCGTATCCGGCCGACACCGGCCTTCCCGGGCTCAATCTGCCTGAGGTCATCCTCCTCATGGGATCCAGCGTGGCGGGCGGCGTCATCCAGTTGCCGGTGATCGGCGGCGGATCCCAGCTCGCGACCATCGCGGTCATCACCCACACCTTTGGATATACGGATTCGCCCGAGCTCGCCGTCAGCTGCGGCATCCTGCTGTGGCTGGTGACATTCATGTCGGTCATCCCCATCGGATTGATCCTGGCGCATCGCGAACACATCTCACTGCGGAAGGTCGGCGAGGAGAGCGAAGAGGAAGCCCAGGCCGAAACCGGGGACGACTGAAGCCATTTGCGACTTGCGATTTCTGATTTGCGATTTGCCGACGGCGGACGGTACTAAATCGCAAATGACAAATCGCAACTCACAAATCCGCGAAAACTGCTGACTTCCGATATGCCCCCTCGCTACGAACGCGTTGACCGCTGGTAGAATCTTTCTGTGAAATGTCCGTTCTGCGGTCACATGGAAGACAAGGTGGTCGACTCGCGCGAGAGCAAGGAAGCCGAGGCCATTCGGCGCCGCCGCGAGTGCACCCGCTGCAACAAGCGGTTCACCACCTACGAGCGCATCGACGAGATCCCGTACATGGTCGTGAAGAAGGACGGCCGCCGCGAAAAGTTCGAGCGGCAAAAGGTCCTCAACGGCCTGCTCCGCGCCTGCGAGAAGCGTCCGGTTTCCATCGGTAAGCTGGAACACATCGTCAACGAAGCCGAAAGCTTCGTCATCGATTCGGCCGAGCGCGAGCGCACCACCAAGGAAATCGGCGAGATGATCATGGGACGGCTCAAGCACCTCGATAAGGTCGCTTACGTCCGGTTCGCCTCCGTCTATCTCGACTTCAAGGACATCCGCGAGTTCATGAGCGAGCTCAAGGACCTGGTGGAGACCAAGCAGGAAGCGTCTACACCCTCCAAGCTTCCCAAAGGCGCATCCCAGAAAGTGCACTAGAATATTTGTGATTTGCGGTTTTTGATTTGTGATTCGAAGCCCTTATCCCCGCCCTTCGTTTTTCAATTGCAAATCACCAATCGCAAATCACAAATCTGCGAGAATGTCCTTATGAGCCATCGCATCACCCTCATTCCCGGCGACGGCATCGGCCCGGAAGTTGAGGCGGTTTGCGGGCGTGAGCGAGTTCTCGCGCAGCGAGGACGAGCGGGAGCACGCAGCCGAAATCCTGAGCGCAGCGAAGGATCCCTTTCATGACACATCGCATCACCCTCATTCCCGGCGACGGCATCGGCCCTGAAGTTTCCCGCGGCGTGGTTCGCATCCTCGAAGCCACCGGCGTGAAGTTCGAATGGGAAACCTACGCCGCCGGCGCGGAAGCTTACGAGAAATACAAGGAGTACATCCCCAAGGACCTGATCGATTCGGTCGAGCGCAATCACGTTGGGCTGAAAGGCCCGGTGACCACGCCCATCGGCGGCGGCTTCTCGTCGATCAACGTCGCGCTGCGCAAGAAGTTCGAGCTGTTCGCGAACTTCCGTCCCATCCGCAATCTTCCTGGGATTCCCACGCGCTATCCCGATGTCGATCTCATCATCGTGCGCGAGAACACCGAAGGCCTCTACAGCGGCATCGAGCACGAAGTCGTGCCCGGCGTGGTGGAGAGCCTGAAGATTATGACCGAGAAGGCATGCACGCGGATTTCGCAGTTCGCCTTCGCATACGCACGCCGCGAAGGCCGCAAGCGGATCCATTCCATCCACAAAGCCAACATCATGAAGATGTCCGACGGCCTTTTCCTGCGCTGCTCGCGCGCCGTCGCCAAGGACTATCCCGAAATCGTTTACGGCGAGCACATCGTCGACAACACCTGCATGCAGCTCGTCATGAATCCGTACCAATATGACGTGCTGTTGATGGAGAACCTTTACGGCGACATCGTCAGTGACCTGTGCGCCGCATTCGTCGGCGGGCTCGGGCTGGTGCCGGGAGCGAACATAGGCCACGAGAGCGCCATCTTCGAAGCCGTGCACGGTTCCGCGCCCGACATCGCCGGCAAGGACATTGCTAATCCCACGGCGCTGCTGCAATCCGCCATCCTCATGCTGCGGCACATCGGCGAGAAGGACGCCGCCGACCGCGTACAGGCTGCCCTGGAGCGCGTCTATCGCGAGAAGCAGCACCTCACGCGCGACGTTGGAGGCAAGGCATCGACCACCGAATTCGCCGACGCCGTCGTCCAGCAGATCGAAGCTGGAACTCCCGCTTCCGTTACGAAATGAGAGGGAGGCCCGCCGCCTGTCCTGAGCGGAGCCGAAGGACCCTCGGCGGGCTCATGCTCGTATGAGCACAAAGTCGAACGCCACCGCCTGGATCGTCTTTCTGGTCTCGCTGCTGGTGCTCAGCCTCGCAGCCACTCCTTACTGGCGGGCTGCGGATCAGCTCCTGATCGCGATCCGCCTTTCGCTCGTCATCGCCGCTTCCGTGATCTTCGTCCGCGCCAAATGGCGCCGCCGCGACGAGGCCGCTCCTCCCCCCGACCACGCCGAGTCATTTCTGCTCCGACTCCGCCGCTGGTATCACGGCGAATGAGCCGCACATTCTTGCGTTTCCCCTTATTTTCGCGGTGACCTTTCCTCTCCTTGACCGTCTAGGAGAACGTACGCTATATTCCTAGGCCGTCTAGGAGACTCGTCACATGCCGCAACTGGAACTGCTGCAAGGCACGCTCGACATGTTGATCCTGAAAGCCGTTTCCCTCGGACCGCTGCACGGCTATGGCGTGCTGCTGCGCATCCAGCAGATTTCGCAGGAGCGGCTCAAGATCGAGCAGGGCTCGCTGTATCCGGCGTTGTACCGGCTGGAGGCGCAGGGCTGGATCGCCAGCGAGTGGGGAGAATCGGAGAACAAACGCAAGGCCAAGTTCTACCGCTTGACGGCCGCCGGCAAGCGCCGGCTCGAGGCGGAAACCGTCAAGTGGAACGAGATGGCAGGCGTCATCGCCGCCATTCTCGAAACTGCCCGCGGCGAAGTGTAACCGTGGCTGCTTCCCGTCCCCATCGGAGGAGGTCTTCGTGACCTGGTCATCCCGAATTCAAGCCTTCTTTCGCGGCGTCTTCCGCCGCGAGAAGTTCGAGCAGGACATGCAAGCCGAGCAGCGCTTCCACATCGAGAGCTATGCCGAAGACCTCGTCCGCCAGGGCGTGTCGCGCGAGCAGGCGTTGCGCCGCGCGCGCGTCGAGTTCGGCGCCGTCGAAGCGCAGAAGGAAGACTGCCGCGCCTCCCTGGGATTGCGTCTGTGGGACGAACTCCGCGCCGACGTCCGTTACGCCCTGCGCGTGATGCGCAAGAGTCCGGGCTTTACCACCGTCGCGGTGCTCACACTCGCGCTGGGCATCGGGACGAGCACCACGGTGTTTAGCTGGATCGACGGAGTTCTGCTGAACCCGCTCGGCGGCGTCTCGCGCCCACAGGAACTGGTCACGTTTGAAACGGTCACGCCGAATGGGCAGTTCACGCCGACGTCTTATCCCGACTATCGCGATTACCGCGACTACCTCCACTTGAACCTGGCGATGTCACGACCGACATCGTTTTCGATCGGTGAGCAGGAGCATGCGGAACGCGTGTGGGGAGAACTCGTCTCGGGAAATTTCTTCGATGTCCTGGGCGTGGCGCCTTCCGTGGGCCGGGTCTTCGTGCCGGAGGAATTCGGCGACAAACCGAACGGATTTCCCATTGCCGTGATCAGCGACCGCTACTGGCGCGCGCACTTCCATTCCGATCCCAGCATCATCGGCAAGACCATCGTGGTGAACCGCCAGCCGATCACGGTGGTTGGCGTCGCTTCCCCCGGCTTTCATGGGTCGATGGCCGGTCTCGCGTTCGATGTGTGGATTCCCTACATGATGCAGCCGGCGCTGCAGGGAGTCAACGAGTGGATGCTGCGTGATCGCAAAACGCGTAACCTGCTCGGTATCCTGCGCCTCCCGCGCGACGTCACGCGCGAGCAGTTGCAGTCGCGCATCTCCGTCTTCGCGGGAATGATGTCGAAGGCGAACCCCTACGAAGACGGCGGCATGAGCGCAGCCATCCTGCCGTCCTGGAAATCGCACTTCGGCACGCAAGGGCTTTTGCTGGCGCCTTTCCAGCTCCTGATGGCCGTCTGTTGCGTTGTGCTGCTGATTGTGTGCGCGAACGTCGGCAACCTGCTGCTGGCGCGCTTCGCGGCGCGCGATCGTGAGTTCGGAATGCGCCTGACGCTGGGCGCCAGTCACGCACGCATTGCTCGCCAGGCCCTGACCGAAGGCGTGGTGATGGCCACGGTTGCGACGCTGCTCGGTATCGGAATGGCCTTGTTGCTCGGCGGCTCACTTCCGCGTCTGCTTCCGGCTCGCGACGTTCCTCTTACCGTCGACGTCTCCCTCAACAGCAGCATTCTCTGGTTCTCGATTGTGGTGTGCGCGGCTACGGCCATTCTTTCCGGCGTGCCGTCGATGTTCCAGGCGTTCCACGTCAATCTCAACGACGCCATCAAGGAATCCGGGCGCGGCAGCGCTTCCGGAACCCGCGCGCGGCGTGTGCGTGGAGCGCTGGTGATCTCCGAGGTCGCGCTTGCGCTGCTGACGCTGATCGGCGCCGGCTTGTTCGTGCGCAGCTTCCGCCGGGCAACCCAGATCGATCCGGGCTTCAGCACGGACCATGTTGTGCTGGCTCAATTCGCGCTCACCTCGAGCGGCTACAGCCTGCCGGAGCGTAAGGAATTCTCCCGGCGGCTGCGCCAGCAACTCGAAGCCGATCCTGGCGTCGTGGCCGTCAGCTACTCCGACGGCGCGCCGCTCGGCGTCGAACCGAGCTGGTGGGAAGACCTCAAGATTCGCGGCTACGAGCCCGCGCCGGGCGAGAACATGAAGATTTATCGCAACGTGGTCGCACCCGGATACTTCGATGTGCTGCACATCCCGCTCGTCGAAGGCCGCGACTTCACCGAACACGACAGCGACGAGAAGGACAGCGCCCCGGTGATGATCGTCAGCCAGTCGTTCGTGAAGCGCTTCTTCGGGGATGGCGCAGCGCTCGGCCGCCAGGTCTATGGCTGGGGGAAGTGGTTCACCGTGGTCGGCGTGGTGAAAGACGCGAAGTACAACAACCTTGCCGAGTCGGCCATACCCTACTTCTACGTGCCCTTCCGCCAGGTTTATCGCGCCGACATGAACCTGTCGTTCTATGTGAAGACGAAAGCTGCCGATCCCGGCGATGGCATCGCGCTCGTTCGTCGCGAGGTCCGTGCTATCGACCCAAGCATCGCTGTGATCAACGTGCTGCCGCTCGGCGAATACATTGGCGCGTCGCTGTATCCGCAGCGCCTTGCCGCCATGCTATTGAGCGTGCTGGGCGGGTTGGCGCTCATGCTCGCGGCCGTCGGGCTGTACAGCGTGATCGCGTATTCGGTTATGCAGCGCACCCGCGAGATTGGCATCCGCATGGCGCTGGGCGCGCAGGTCGGCGACATCCTCAGACTCATCGTCCGCAACGGCATGGCTCTGACCGGCGCGGGCGTCGGGTGCGGCATCGCGGCTGCGCTGCTGGTCGCGCCCAAACTGACCAGCATTTCCGTCGCCGGATCGGCGATGGGCGGCTCAGGCACCCTGCTTCGGAACAGCGCTGTTGACCCGGTCATCTACGCCGGTGCGGCGATATTCCTTACGCTGATCGCTGCGTTGGCGACCTTCGTCCCCGCGCGCCGCGCCACGAAGGTCGATCCCGTTGTGACTTTGCGCTACGAGTGAGCGCAGGGAACGGAGGAATTATGTCAACCCGACTTCGCACATTCCTTCGCAGCGTCTTTCGCCGCGAAAAGTTCGAACAGGAGATGCAAGCCGAGCTGCGCTTCCACATCGAGAGCTACGCCGACGATCTTGTGCGCCAGGGCATGCCGCGCGAGCAGGCGCTGCGTCGCGCGCGAATCGAATTCGGCGCCGTCGAAGCGCAGAAAGAAGAGTGCCGCGCGTCTCTCGGACTGCGGCTGTGGGACGAACTGCGCGCCGACGTTCGTTACGCGCTGCGCGCGATGCGCAAGAACCCGGGCTTCACCGCCGTCGCCGTGCTTACGCTCGCCCTCGGCATCGGCGCGAATACGGCCATCTTCACGCTCGTCGACGCCCTCGTCTTACGCATGGTTCCGGTTGAGCGGCCGCAAGAGCTTTACCAGGTGCAATGGCGGCGTCCACAGGGCGGACGGCCCGGAACCTCTCTTTCGAACTCGCTGTGGGAAAACCTGCGCGCGCGGCAGGACGTGTTTACGTCGATCGCGTCCTGGGGGCAGCAGGACTTCAACCTTGCGACGAGCGGTGCCGTCCAGCGCGCCAACGGAATCTGGGTGAGCGGCGAATTCTTCGCGATGCTGGGCGTCACGCCCGCCGCCGGGCGGCTGATCACGACAGCTGACGACCAACCGGGATGCACGCCCGTCGCTGTCCTGAGCTATGACTTCTGGCAGCGACATTTCGGCGGCGCGACATCTGCCGTGGGCAGCACGCTGCCGCTGAATGGGCACTCGTTCACGATCATCGGCGTAAGCGCGCCGGCATTTCATGGACTCGATGTCGGCACCAAGTTCGAAGTGGCAGCGCCGAATTGTTCGACACGGCTGCTGGATGGCGATCGCCCGAGGCTGGTGGAGCGCTCGTATTGGTGGCTGAGCGTGATTGGCCGCGTGAAGCCAGGCCTGACGCCGCAGCAGGTGAGCGCGCGGGTGGGCGCGCTTTCGCCGCAGGTGTGGGAGGCGTCGCTGCCGCAGGATTGGGACAAGGATTCGCAGAACAATTTTCGTCATCGCAGGTTCTTCGCGATCCCCGCGGCGACCGGGTTGAGCGACCTGCGCGAGACCTTCAGCCAGCCGCTGACGGTACTGATGGCGGTGGTAGCGGTCGTGCTGCTGATCGCCTGCGCCAATCTCGCGGCCCTACTGCTGGCGCGAGCCACGGCACAGCAACGCGAGATCGCGGTACGGATGGCGCTCGGTGCAACCCGGCTGCGGCTCATTCGCTACCTGCTAACGCATGCGGTGCTGCTCTCGGCGGGCGGCGCCATTGCGGGCTTGCTGATCGCGCGGTGGGGCACGTCGGTGCTGGTGGCGGAGTTGACGACGCGCGGCCGCTCCGTCTTCCTCGATCTTTCCCCGGATTGGCGCGTGCTGGCCTTCACCAGCGGCATTGCGCTCGCCACGGCAATCCTGTTCGGTATCCTGCCGGCGTTTCGCTCGACGCAAGTGCCGCTTACGGCGGCGATGCACGGCGCAACCGCCGGGCAGGCGGAACGCACGTCGTCGACGCGGCGCTGGATTGGGGCGGCGCAGATCGCCCTCTCGCTCGTGCTGCTCGTCACTGCCGGACTCTTTCTGCGCAGCTTCAGTAAGCTGGTTCGACTCGATCCGGGATTCGACCGGCACAACGTGCTGCTGGTGACGGCAAGCCTGCGGTCGACGAACCTGAAATCCGACCAGTACATCGCGACCTACGACGCGATCCAGGAGCGGTTGCGCGCGCTTCCCGGCGTTTCCGCGGTCTCGCGCTCGCGTTTGACACCGCTCCAAGGCGGCCAGTGGAGCAACAGCATTTCCGCCAACAGCGAACCGGGCACGAAAGCGCATGAAGGCGACACATTCCTGAACGCCGTCACTCCCGGGTACTTCGCCATCCTGCGAACGCCGCTGCTCTCCGGGCGCGATTTCTCGCCGCAGGACCGCGCGGGCACGCAACAGGTCGCGATCGTGAATCACGTCTTTGCGCAGGAGTGGTTCGGTGGGCAAGACCCGGTCGGGCACATCCTTCGCATCGCCAAGGGCGACGGCACGAAGGGGCCGCCGATGCAGGTGATCGGCGTCGCCGGCGATGCGAAGTACAACGATCTGCGCGAACCCATGCAGCCGACGGTTTACCTTTCGGTCGCGCAACTCACCGGGCAAGAGAGCACAAGAAATAATTTCGAGCTCCGCACGACTCTGCCGCTCGCCACGATGCGGGGCGCGATCGAAGCTGCGGTGGCCGGCGTGAGCGGAGAAGTCCCGCTTGAGTTCTACACGCTGGCCGAGCAAGTGGACGACACGCTGGTACAGGAGCGCGTGCTCGCCATGCTGTCCGGATTCTTCGGGTTCGTCGCGCTGCTGCTGGCCATGATCGGTCTGTACGGCACAATGAGCTACCGGGTTGCGCTGCGGCGCGCGGAATTTGGCATTCGCATGGCGCTTGGAGCGCAGGTGGGTGCGATCGTGCGGCTGGTGCTTGGCGAGGTGGTTCTGGTTGTGATGGCGGGCGTCGCCGCAGGAATCGCCATCTCGCTGGCCGCGACAAGCACGCTGCAAAAGCTGCTCTTCGGCCTCGGTCCACGCGATACTGTCACCATGGCCGCTGCGGCGCTGCTGCTGGCCGGAGTCGCATTGGTCGCGGCTTACGCGCCCGCGCGCCGCGCCGCCCGCGTGGATCCCATGGTCGCGCTGCGCTACGAATAGCTGGATCTTTTCGGCCCGTTCGCTCGTATCCTCTCTTAACGAGCTGCCGAGGGCTTCCCGGCAGACTCGGGCAGGAGGGCGGTATGTACTGCGATTCCTGTGGTACCCCGATCGAAACCGGGCGCGGATATTGCTCCAAGTGCGGCAAGGCGATCGTCGGGACTCAACCCGTCGCTATCGTCAACCGTGTCGCCCAGCACGCGCAGATCCTCGGCATTCTCTGGATCGCGTATTCGGCGCTGACGGTGCTGATCGGCTGCATGATGCTGTTCTTCTTCCAGCACTTCGTGCCTACGATTCTGCGTTATCAGCCGCCGCAGCAGCAGGGCCCGCCGCCGGAAGTGATCTTTGGAATGATTCGTCCGTTCCTGCACTTCCTCGCGATCCTGTTATTCGCGAAAGGTATCGCAGGGATACTCGCGGGCATCGGACTGCTCCAGCGTGCGGGGTGGGCACGGACGCTGACGCTGATCATCGGCGTCATCTCGCTGCTCAGCTTCCCCTTCGGCACCGCTCTTGGCATCTACTCGCTGTGGGTGCTCATGTCGCCGGGCGCAGAGGCGGAATTTCACCCGGCGTAGCGATTCGACAAACGCTCCGAACCCCACGTTCGCCTTTTTGGCTGACGTGGGGTTTTTCGCGAACGTCTACTTCATCTCAGCCGTGGGCTGCGCGAACACCAGGCGGTGTCCATTCAGGTCGATGACGTCGAACTCGGTCATCCCGTAGTCCTGCGGACAGATCGGACGCCCCAGCTTCACACCCGGCAAGCTCCGAAATTCCTCGTAGAGCGCCTTCAAGTTGTCGGTGACGACATACAGGTTCCACGCCACGCGCTTGCGCCGCCCGGGATCGTCGGGAGCGACGTAGCCCGGCTGCTGTTGCAGGAAGATCTCGATGTTGTCGCGTCGGAGAATGGCAAAGCCCGGCGGATAGTACTCCGACTCGAAACCGAGCTGCTTGTACCACTCCATCGTCGGCTCGATGTTGCCGACCAGAAAAACGGTGGTCGCGTTGCGCAACTTCGCGCGGCCGGCTGCCGTAGCGGCGGGTTCTGCGTTTGCCATCCGGAGAGGATAATGCGTTCCGATTCGCAACGGCAACGGTCTGAAGAGGGTCGACGCAGGAGCCCGGAAACAGACGATCGCGCCAGCCGCTGCGTTGCGACCTTCTCCATTTCCCCAAACTCGTGTACAAACCTACAACGCGATGCCCGACAATCCTTCCAGGTCCCTGGACGATCTCCTGCGTGAGCGTGCCCGGCTCGACTCCGAGTTGCTGGAGCGCCAGCAGTTGGTTGCGGTGTTGCTGGTCGACCTGGTTGGCTCAACGCGGGTCTTCGACCAGCGCGGCAACGTCGCAGGTATGGCGTACGTGCAGCGGTTTGTCGACCATCTGTCTCCGCTGATCACGCAGCATGGCGGCGTCCTCGTAAAGACCATCGGCGACGCGATCATGGCCTGCTTTGAAAGTCCGGCGGCCGCGGTTCGCAGTGCCGTTGCCATGCAGCAGTCGATCGCCGACGCCAATCCCAGCCTGCCCTTCCTCGAGCAGCTTCACATCCGCGCAGCAGTGAACTTCGGACCCGCCTTGCTCAGGGAGAACGACTTGTTCGGGGACGTGGTCAATGTGGCCGCGCGGATCGAAGCCGCAACCGCCGCCGACGAAATCCTGATCTCGCCCTCGGTGTACCGGCTTATCGAGGCACAACCGGAATTTGCCGTCCGGCAAAAAGCCTCGGCCGTGGAACTCAAAGGCAAGGCCGAAAAGCTCGATCTCTACGCCGTCCTCTGGCGTCCGGAAGCACAAGCTCTGGCGGCCGCGGCGCCGGCGTCATCGCCGATCACGATCGTCGCGGTTCCTGCTCCGTCGCGTGAGCCGGGAACTCCGTCCATCGCCGTGCTCCCTTTCGCGAACTTGAGCGCCGAAAAGGACAACGAGTATTTTTCGGACGGCCTTGCCGAGGAGATCCTGAATGGCCTCACCCAGCTTCGCGGACTGCGCGTGATCGCGCGCGCCTCCGCGTTTTCCTTCCGCGGACGGGAGCATGCCATTGCGGAGATCGCGGAAAAACTCCGGGTGCAACACATCCTGCAAGGCAGCGTGCGACGTACCGCCAACCGGGTGCGCATCACGGCGCAACTGGTGAATGTAAGCGACGAATCGCAAATCTGGTCCGAACGCTACGATCGCGAACTGACCGACGTCTTCGCCATCCAGGAAGAGATCGCGCAGGCGATCGTCGACAAGTTGAAGGTCGACTTGGAAGGCCGCAGCGGCGAGAGCCTGGTGAAGCACTACACGGAAAATCTCGACGCGCACAATCTCTACCTCAAGGGTGTGTTTCACTCGAACCGGTACACGCCGCAGGATCTCGCCAAGGCGTACGACTATCTCCACCAGGCGGTGGCGCTCGAGCCGCGACATGCCGGAGCCTGGGTGCAGCTGGCGGAATATCACATTCATCGCAGCTTTGGCAGCCAACCGAGCGCGGAGATGCCGCTCGCACTCGAAGCCGCGCAGCGGGCCATCGCCGCGGATGCCAGCCTGAGCGCGGCCCAGGCCGCGCTCGCATTCGGCGAGGCGTTCTACGAGCATCGCTGGACCGATGGGTGGCAGCGCATCGAGGCCGCTTCCGGCTTGCCGCCGACGGCGTGGTATTTCGTCTGGGGCGGCAGCGTCTATTTGAGCAACGGCAAAATCGACCAGGCCGAGCGCTTCTATCTGCGCGCGCTCGAGACCGATCCTCTCGCGTTCGTTGCGCACTTCGTGCTCGCGCTTCTCTACAACGGCCGTGGGCAACATGAACTCGCGCTGCAATACGCAAACCGGTTGATCGAAATCAATCCGAAAGCGGGCGGCGCGTCGTGGGCGATCGTCGGATCCACACACATCAGCCTGGGACGGACCGAGGAGGGCATCTCATGGCTGGAGCGAGCGCAGCAGGACAGGCCGAGCGAAGTGGTTTCGGCAGCCTACCTCGCCAAAGCCTACGTCGACTGCGGCAGGCGCGCCGATGCCGAGCGATTGATGGCCGACGTGGAGAACATGCGGCGCCAAAGCTACGCATCGGCATACTGGCTCGCGGTGGGCACGCTGGCCGTGGGCGATTTCTTCGGCGCTCTCGATTGGCTGGAGAAGGCCGCCACCGAACGCGATCTTCAGCTCGGCTTCATTCCCGGTACTCGCGATTTTGATGCGCTGCGCTCCCACCCTCGCTTCGCCGAGATCATGAAGAGCGTCGGCCTGCCCATCTTGCCTTGAGCACGCATCACGCGTGACGGGAAGCGAACGACTCTGCAAACCTCGAAGGCAAATGCCGCGGTGGGATTGTTCCAAGTCGGTACTACGCCTTAACCCCGAACTGAACACGGATTCATTGACCTCTGCACCACAAATTCGGTAAAGTGGCGACCCTCCAAGGGGTCGTGGAATTTTCGTGCAAATGCCGGGAAACCGTCTAGGGGTCGTGCTCTTTCAACTCGGTGGGCCGGAGACGCTCGAGGCCATCGAGCCATTCCTGTTTAACCTGTTTTGCGATCCGGACATCATCGACTTCCCGTTCGCCAAGATCGGCCGAAAGCCGCTTGCTAAGCTGATTTCCACCACTCGAGCGAAAAAAGTTCAGCATCATTACGCAGTGATCGGCGGCGGCTCGCCCATCCGCAAATTCACCGAGCAGCAGGCGATCGCGCTGCGCCGGGAGTTGGCCACGCGCGGTGTTGACGCCGTCTGCGTCGTCGCCATGCGCTACTGGCATCCGTTCACCGACGAAGCCATCGAGCTGCTGCGCGATGCGGGATGCGACCAGATCGTCCTGCTCCCGCTCTATCCGCAATACTCTTCGACGACAACCGGCTCGAGCGTGAACGAATGGAAGCGCCGCTTCCCCGCCGTTGCCGGACGCTCTCTCACCGCCGTTCCGCAGGCGATAGTCACCGATTTCTATCGCAACGAGCAGTACCTGGAAGCGTTGGTCGAAAAGGTGAACGAGGCACTAGTGCGATTTGGACCGGCCAACGACCAACGACCACAGACCAACGACTCGCCGCCGACGCTGATCTTCAGCGCGCACAGCGTGCCGGTATCCGTCATCGAAGCCGGCGACCCGTATCAGCGCCAGATCGAAGAGACCGTCGAGTTGGTTTGCGCCATGGGCGGATGGAAGAATCCGAGGCGCCTCTGCTACCAGAGCAAGGTGGGCGCGAGCAAATGGCTTCAGCCTTCGCTTCGTACCATGCTCCGCGAACTGGGCGCGGCCGGAACCAAACAAGTTTGCGTAGTGCCGGTGTCATTCGTCTCGGACCACGTGGAGACGCTGGGCGAGATCGACCACGAAGGACGCGAGATCGCATCCGGCGCCGGCATCGAGCGCTTCGAGATGTCAGCTGGGTTGAACGATTCGCCGGCGTTCATCCGCGCCCTCGCGGGCATGGTGATGGAGTCGGCCGGAATTCCCGCGCCGGCTCTGGCGGCGCAAGCAGCAAGTTCGATGTCGCAGTTCGCAGGTACGGATTGAGAGCGGTTCATACGAAGGGCACGAAGGTCGTACCAGGAAATATGAGGATGGAAGCCCGATGAGCTCAGGAGTGACAGGCGGTCTGCCGCCGCTTCCCCGCAAACCGCTGAACGCTTCGGTGATCGCCGCCGAGCAGGCCTATAGAAAGAAGAAGGGCCTGCCGCTGCTGACCGAAGTCGAAATGGAATGTCTCAAGGCCGGCGAACCCATGCCGTGGGAGCCGGGTGGCGACCCGAGCAAGGCTGCCGCTGCCGCTCCGGCCGCTGCTGCGCCCTCGGCTCCTGCAGCCGCTGCCGCGCCTGCTGCTCCGGTCGCGTCTGCGCCGATGTCGAATATCCAGGGCGGACTGCCGAACCTGCCGCGCAAGGCGCTGAACAACTCTGTGATCGCGTCCGAGCAGGCCTATAGAAAGAAGAAGGGCATGGCGCTGCTCAGCGACGCCGAAATCGAGTGCCTGAAGCAGGGCTTGCCCATGCCGTGGGAGCCGGGCGGCAAGATGCCGGACATGTCGGCCGTGCAGGCTTCTGCTCCCGCCGCCGCGGCGGCCGCTCCGACGGCAGCGCGTCCCGCAGCGCCTGCTGCCAAGCCCGCGCCGGCACTGCCCAATACGCCGCCGGCAGTGCGCACCGGAAGCGCGGTTCGCTATGTCGGCACGCCCGCAGTCGGCACGTCGCAGGCCGCGATGTTCGCCGGCGTCGCTGCTATCGGACCCGAAGACAATACCGTCAATCAGCGTCGCCGCCGCCTGGTGTGGAGCTGCGTGGCCGCGTTCCTGGCGACGTGGCTCATCGCTTTCTTCCGCTTCTTCCTGCCGCGCACGATCTTCGAGCCGAGCACGGTGTTCAAGATCGGGTACGCGTCGGATTACGGCATCGGCGTCGACACCAAGTGGCAAGCGAAGTTCCGCATCTGGGTGGATCGCACGCCCGACCGGCTGTTCGTGATCTACGCGCGCTGCACGCACCTCGGCTGTACGCCCGACTGGAAGCCGGCGGAAAACAAGTTCAAGTGTCCGTGCCACGGCTCGGGCTACGACTCGGAAGGCATCAACTTCGAGGGTCCGGCGCCGCGCCCGATGGATCGCGCGCACATCGAGATCGACGCCACCGGCCAGATCGTGGTCGATACCAGCCGGCTCTTCCAGCAGCCCAAGGGCCAGCCGACACAGTTCAACAACCCCGGGTCGTATCTCTCGGTGTAGCGCTTTTATTTTTGCTTTTGCCAACGACCAACGACCGACGACGTTTTGAGGTTTTATGGCAGACGAGATCAAGCAGGACAAGCAGGACACGACGACCGGCGGCAACGGCGCCGGGGAGAATGGCAACTCGAAGGGCAAAGTCGCGGTGGTGGTGCAGACCGTCACCGACGACATGAAGGCCCTGCCCGCCGAGATGCAGGTCAAGATCAAGGAACAGGTCGAGGGCATGAAAGACCCGACCAAGACCCAGGTCTTCACCTCGATCTTTCGCCACAAGCACGACGACACTCCGCGCAACCGCGCGCTGGGCGTGCTGTCGAACGTATTTCTCCACCTGCACCCCGCCAAGATCAACCGTGACGCCGTGCGTTACAGCTACACCTGGGGCATGGGCGGGATCACGTTCTACCTGTTCCTCGTCCTCACCTTCACCGGCGTGCTGCTGATGTTCTACTACCACCCGACGAAGGTGCAGGCGTTTCGCGACGTGCTGTACCTGGAGCACGACGTGCCGTTCGGGAAGATCCTGCGAAACATGCATCGATGGGCGGCCCACCTGATGGTGATCGCGGTGGAGCTACACATGTATCGCGTGTTCCTGACGGGCTCCTACAAAAAGCCGCGCGAGTTCAACTGGGTGGTGGGCGTCATCCTGCTGACGCTGACGCTGCTGCTCTCGTTCACCGGCTACCTGCTTCCGGACGATCAGCTCGGGTTCTGGGCCGTCACGGTGGGAACGAACATGGCGCGCGCCACGCCGCTGCTCGGGCATGAAGGTCCGTTCGGGCCGCAGATGGGCATGACTCCATACAACGACGTGCGCTTCGGGTTGCTTGGCGGATCGATCGTCGACGCCAATGCCCTGCTGCGCGCGTACATCTGGCACTGCATCGGGATCCCGATCATCGCCAGCATTTTCATGATCGTGCACTTCTGGCGCGTCCGGAAAGACGGCGGTATCTCCGGACCGGCAGAGGTGATGTTGCCGAGTGAAGTGAAGGAGCGGCGCTAGCACCGCTCGACCGAGGACGTTTTTATGGATTGGAAACAGCTTTGGGACATTGCCGCGACACCGGACAACATTCCGATCGTGGCGCTGCTGCCGCTGGTGGTCTTCTACACCTGGCTCGCGTGGAAGCAGGCGAAAGCCAACGACGATCTCGTCGAGAAGCTGGAGAAAGATCCGGCGCTTGCCAAGACGCACCACCGCAAGCCGTGGCCGTTCCAGCCCGGCTGGCAGAAGGAAGTTCACGTGTGGCCGTTCCTGCTTCGCGTGGAATTCCTGGCGGCGATCATCGTCACGATCATTCTCATGGTCTGGTCGATTACGCTGAGCGCGCCGCTGGAAGAGCCCGCCAATCCGAACCTGACGATGAACCCTGCGAAGGCGCCGTGGTACTTCCTCGGACTGCAGGAAATGCTCGTGTACTTCGACCCGTGGATCGCGGGCGTGCTGATGCCGGGCCTGATCGTCGGCGGCCTGATGATCATTCCGTATATAGATACGAACCCGATGGGCTCCGGCTATTACACCTGGAAGCAGCGGCGGTTCGCGATCTCGACATTCTTCTTCGGCTTCGTGGTGCTGTGGGTTTCGATGATCATCATCGGGACGTTCATCCGCGGTCCAGGCTGGATGTGGTACTGGCCCGGGGTGTATTGGGATCACAACCGGCTGGTGTACGCGGTGAACCGCGACCTGCCGGACCTGTTCAACATCACGTCGACGATCGGAAAGATCATCTTCGGGGCGATTGCGATTGGAGCCTTCTACCTGGTGAGCGGAGTGGCGTTGCATTCGCTGTTCAAGAAGTACAACGCCGCCGATTACAAGAGGATGAGCTTCCTGCAGTACAACACGATGATGTTCTTCTGGCTGACGATGCTGTCGCTGCCGGTGAAGATCCTGATCCGGCTGCTGTTCAACATCAAGTACGTGATGGTTACGCCGTGGTTCAACATTTGAGCAACTAGCGAGAGGCGAATACGGTGGCGCAGCAACAGATACCGGAAAACGATCCGATCGTAAGCAAGTCGTACGCGTTCCCATACCTGATCGCGACGGTGGTCCTGATCGGGACGCTGTTTTGGGCGATGTGGGACGAAGCGGTGGGTCAGCGTCCGTGGAAGGACTACCAGGCGCAGTTCAGCCAGCGCTACGTGGCGTTCCTGAACCGCGCGCGGTCGGATTCCGCCGGCGCGCTGAAGGAGATCCAATCCAGCGCCGACTACCAGGAACTCGACGCGGCGGTGAAGTCCGCGAACGAAGCGGCCAAGCAGGCGCAGGCGCCCATCCAGAAGCAGATCGCCGACGTCGATAACCAGATCGCGGCCGTGCAAACGGTGTACACCGACGCCAAGGCGCGCATCGGCGCCGACACCTACGACGTCGAAACCGGGACCTTCGACCCTGACAAGGCAACTGTCGAGCAGAAGAAGCACGCCAGCGAACTCGCCGACCTCAACAAGGAAAAGGAAAAGAAGCAGTACGAGATCGACCTGCCCAGCGAAAAGGGCAACAAGTACAGCTACAACGAGCTGGAAGAGAAATATCTAGGGCTGAAACAGAAGAAGGCCGGCCTCATCTCGCAGTTGGCCGACACGCTCAAGCCGGTGAAGGACGCGGAAGCCAAGCGCGATGCGTATGTCTCCGATCACATGGTCGCGCTGTCGCCGGCACAGATCGCGGGCCTGAAGAAGAAATACGAGGACTGGGATCCGCAGATCATGCAGATCAACGTGGCGGAGGCGAACATCGTCGACCGCTGCGAATCGTGCCACATAGGCACGCGTGAGCCGCTGGCGCTAACGCCCGCGAACTTCATGACCAAGGGCGCAAAGCAGCCCGACTCCTACGCGCGCGCGTTCATGAGCCATCCGGAACCGGACCTGCTCAAGATCCACGATCCTGACAAGTTCGGCTGCTCTCCTTGCCATAACGGCAATGGCCGCGCCACCACCAGCATCGAGAAGGCGCACGGCAATTACGAGCACTGGCTGTGGCCGCTGTACAAGACGAAGCTCACGAACGCCAAGGACGAGAAGTTCAACGGCTACGTGGAAGCCGGTTGCCAGACGTGCCACGCCGCCGATCGCGTGCTGAGCGTGGGCGACGTCGGGCAGATGATCACCGACGGCAAAGACCTGTTCCGCGTGCGCGGCTGCAACGGATGCCATCGCTACGAGGGCTACGACCGCGAACCGGAAGACCTGAACAACATCGCGCAGCAGATCAAGCAGCTCGAAGGCCAGCAGAAGGACAACCTGAAGCAGGCCGCTTACCTGCGCAAGCAGGCCGACTCCGCCGCGTCGAACGAAGAAGCCAACAAGCTGAACGGCCGCGCCGAGGCGCTGGTGGTTTCGAACAGCAAGATGGCGGGCCAGATCGAGCAGCTCGACCTGCGCTCCAAGAGCCTGCTGCGCGACATGAAGAAGATCGGCCCGAACTTGAAGGAAGTTCGCGCCAAGCTGAATCCCAACTGGATCCCGGTGTGGCTGACCAAGCCCACCGACTTCCGTCCGACTACCAAGATGCCGAACTTCCGCTTGACCGATGAGCAGGTGAAGAGCATCGCGGCGTTCATCTGGCAGAACGGGCTCAAGGATTCCGTCGACAAGGCGCAGCCCGGCGATGCGGGTCGCGGCAAGGACCTGTTCGAGAACCGCGGCTGTCTCGCTTGCCACTCGATGGGCGAGGGACAGGAGAAGGAAGGCGGCGTCTTCGCGGCCAATCTCTCGCGCGAGGGCGAGAAGGCAAATTACGACTACATCGTGCGCTGGGTCGAAAACCCGCGCCATAGGCTGCGTCCGTACTGCCCGTACGAGAAGAAGGACATCGGGCCGGAAGACTACGCGAAGAAGGGCCAGCCCTACACTTTCGACCTGGAGCACACCACCTGCCCGAACGACGGACACGAGCTGCAAGTCCAGCAGATGACGGTGATGCCCATCCTGCGTCTGACGCACCAGGAAGCGCAGGACATCGCCAGCTACCTGATGACGAAGAAGGACAAGGAAGCTTCGTCGTATGCCGATGCTTCGTCGTACATGAACGATCCGAAGCGCTTCGAAGACGGCAAGAAGTGGGTGCGGTTCTACGGCTGCGCCGGATGCCACGAGATCAGCGGCTTCGAGGATGAAGGACGCATCGGCACCGAGCTGACAGCCGAAGGTTCGAAGCCGATCGAGCGCCTCGACTTCGCGCTACTGACGCAGACTGCGCAGGACGGCGGCAAAGAGCCGATCGAGGACAAGGACATTCAGCAGCGGCTGCCTAGCGGCCCGATGAACAACCGGGAGTGGTACAACCTGCCCGAATTCTTCGAGCACAAGCTGGCCATGCCGAACATCTGGGACAAGGGCAAGGTGAAGAGCCAGACCGAGGCTCTGCGCATGCCCGACCCGCACCTGACGAAATCGCAGGTGCAGTCGCTGGTCACGTTCCTGATGGGAAGCCAGGAAACTTCCCTGCCGGCGAGCTACCAGTACAAGCCGGAGGACGCGCGCAAGGACATCCAGGAAGGCTGGTGGATCGTCCGCAAGTACAACTGCGTGGGCTGCCACCAGTTCTACGAAGGACAGCACGTCAACGTGGACATGGGCTCTCCGACGATCCTGGAGACGCTGCCGCAGTTCAAGGACACGAGGGAGAAGCTGCCGCCCAAGCTCCTGACCGAGGGCGCGCGCGTCGATCCTGACTGGCTCATCAAGTTCCTCAGCAACCCGGCGCTGAGCACGACCGACATCAACCGCAACGGCGTGCGTCCCTACCTGACGGTGAGGATGCCGACGTTCAACTTCTCTCCGGATGAGCTGCGCAAGCTGGTGCGCTTCTTCCAGGCGCTGTCGCAGCAGCCCATGCCGTACACACCGCAGAAGCTGGCGTCGCTGTCGCCCAAGGAAATGGAGATGGGCCGCAGCCTGTTCAGCAGCCAGGCGGCGCCGTGCCTGAAGTGCCACGCGACCGGCGATCCGAACCACGACAAGACCGCCACTGCGCCGAACTTCCTGATGGCCAAGGAGCGGTTGAAGCCCGGCTGGGTGCAGCGCTGGATCACCGATCCGCAGTCCATCTCGCCCGGAACGGCGATGCCGTCCGGCCTGTTCAAGAAGCAGGGCGAGCAGTGGGTGTTCAACGGTCCGACGCCGCCGACGTTCGACGGCTACCCGCAGGACCACAACGCTTTGCTGATGCGCTACATTATGCAGCTCACGCCGGAGGAACAACGCGCGGTGGCAGGTCGCATGGGACGCGCGCCGGCACCGTCCAAGAGGGGCAGCATGCAGCCGAAAGGGCGGAGCGCAAACGGCGGGAAGTAATTCCGATTGCGATGAGCACCGACGACGAAGCCGTATTTCGCGATGCCCTGCAAGGGCTTCGTCGCGGTGACTTCTCGCGGCTGGAACCACTGTTCGTGGAGAAGCCAGGTGGCGGCCGTCCGGCGATCGTGGAATGGTGTGAGCAGGGACGCTTCGATCACGAGCCCGAGGCGCTGGCGGAAGCACTGTCCTGCGCGAGCTTCAATGGCCGGACAGCGGCTGCGGAGTACCTGCTGAAGCGCGGCGTAAACCCCTCCGGAGGCGCCGGGACGGGCATGAATGCGCTGCATTGGGCCGTAAACCGCGGGCAGCTGGAGGCAGTGCGGCTGCTGCTGCGGCACAAGGCTCCGCTGGAAACGCGCAGCTCCTACGATGGGACGGTGCTGGGCACCGCGGTGTGGTCGGCAGCCCACGAGCCGCGCCCGGCGCACGCGCAGATCGTGAAAGAGCTGCTGGAAGCCGGGGCAAAGGTGACCGACGCGGAGTACCCGAGCGGAGTGGCGGATATCGACGCACTCCTGCGGCATTATGGGGCATCCTAGGTCGGCCGCTTGAACTCTCTATTCGTGAAGCATTAACATCTTCTGTTTTGACCTCAGTACTTAATCCCAACCTGAAAGGTGCAGCGATGATGAAGAGCGTCAAGAAGACATGGCTGGCGTCGCTACTCGCGCTGGTCGTAGTGGCCGCGCTGGTGGGCTGTAGCAAGAAGGAAGAGACCACGAACGATCAGCCGGCGAGCAACGCGGCAGAAACCAAGGCGGCGGCGACGCCCATCGACAAGAGCACGGTCGGCTCCGTCAGCGGCACCGTGAAGTTCGATGGCACGAAGCCGAAAGCCACCAAGATCGACATGAGCCAGGATCCCGCCTGCGCCAAGAAGGGCGAGAACATGGTGGAAACGTACGCGGGCGACGGCGCCAGCCTGGCGAACGTGTTCGTCTATGTGAAGAGCGGCGCGGAAAAGTACACGTTCGACACGCCGTCCACGCCTGCGGAGATCAACCAGGAAGGGTGCCGCTATCACCCGCACGTGCTCGGCGTGATGGTGAACCAGCCGGTCAAGATCAAGAACTCCGATCAGACAACGCACAACATCCATCCGACCCCGGCCAACAACCGCGAGTGGAACGAGTCGCAGGCGCCCGGCCAGGCGGAACTGGACAAGACCTTCGCCCGCGAAGAGATCATGCTGCCGGTGAAGTGCAACCAGCACCCGTGGATGAAGATGTACATCAACGTGGTCAAGACGCCCTTCTTCGCCGTCACCGACGACAAGGGCAACTACACCATCAAGGACCTGCCTCCGGGCGACTACACGCTGGCGTTCGTGCATGAAAAAGGCACGACGGAACAGAAAGTCACCATCGCCGCCAAGGAAGACAAGAAGGGCGTCGACGCCAGCATCAAGGCCGGCGGCGGAGCGGCAGGACAGTAAGAAAGTGGCTAGTGACTAGTGGTCAGTGGCTAGTAAAAGCCCCGCGAGAGCGGGGCTTTTTGCTTTGGAGCAGAGCTATGATGAGTACATGAGAACTGTGCGTCTTGTCGCATTGCTCTTTGTGACGAGCGTGAGTCTTTTCGCGACTGAAGTGCAACGCATTCAAGACTCGACCATCATGACGGACGCTTACATTTCGGCGATCGCCGAATCGAACGGGCAAAGGATTCCAGGAGCAGAAGTCTGTTTCCTTCGGGTGATTCCGGCTATTGATAAGACCTGCGTTGTGGCGGATGACATCGGCCATTACGCCGCTCAGATTGCACCTGGTCGAGTGATAATCACTGTGTTGGACAAAGGACGCACAATATCTCGCTGGACAGTACAACTGGAAGCGCTTCACTACCGGGATGCAGAACTGCTGGATTCGCTGATTCCAAGAGGCTGGCAGTTATTTGACGCGGACACGATTTCTAGATTCAAGTTGCCAGCGATTCCCGAGGCTGGAGTAAAGAGGGGCCGACACCGGCCCACCTAACGTTCACTCTTCGGCTTTGCGTCCTCTGCGTCTCTGCGGTGAATCTTGCTTTTCTTCCCGTTTTGGCACCAAAAACCCCGTCCCCAGCACATTTTCCCGTTCTTACTCCACAGCTCGACATCTGCTAGAATGGCGCGTTCCGAGGCAGTCACGACGAGGGGTCGGACTGCCCAGTAAGTCCGAACGAACGCCCAAGGAGCACGGTCTGAACTCCGTCGCCACACCTTACAACCGGGGCCATCACCGCTTTTGCCTGCTGCTGGCGGGCTGCACGCTGCTGCTGATCGTGGCGGGCGCGCTGGTCACGAGCAATGACGCCGGGCTGGCGGTTCCCGACTGGCCAACGTCCTTCGGATCTCTCTACAAAATTCCGCCGATGGTCGGCGGCATCAAGTTCGAGCACGGGCACCGGATGATTGCCGAGTTCATCGGCCTGCTGACGATCGTGCTGGCAGTGTGGACGCAGCGCGTGGAGCGGCGCAAGTGGATGCGCGTGCTGGGATGGACGGCGCTGGGCACGGTGATCGCGCAGGGGATCCTGGGCGGCATCACGGTGAAGTTCTTCCTGCCGCCGTGGGTGTCGACCGCGCATGCCACGCTGGCGCAAACGTTCTTCTGCATCGTGGCAAGCTTCGCGCTATTCACGTCACGCGGATGGACCGAATCCGCGGTTCTCAATTCGGCAGTTCGGCAGTTCGGCAGTTCGGCAATCGCCGACAAGACACCCAGCGTTCGCGTCCTGACGATCCTTGCCGCCTCGAGCGTCTACATCCAGTTGATCCTCGGTGCTGCGTTCCGTCATAGCGGCCTGAAGCTGCTGCCGCACCTGATCAGCGCGGTGGTGGTGACATCGCTCATCCTGTGGACGATTACACGCGTGCTGAGCGGGTTCAGCGCGGTGCCGGAGCTGCGGCGTCCGGCGACGTTCCTGATGGGCCTGCTGTTTGTCCAACTGAGCCTGGGATTTGCCGCGTACCTGACGCGCGTGGAATGGGGCAAGGACGCACCGCAGCCGGAGGCTCCGATGGTATGGAGCACGGTGGCGCACGTGGCCGTGGGCGCGCTGGTACTCGCCACAACGGTCATCCTCGCGATCCAGGCGCAACGATACGCGCCGAAACACGCGGTGGAGACAGCGCGTGCGTCTGAAGAACTTCCTGGCGTCGATAAGGCGGTGACGGCATGACGACGCTGCCCCAGACGCTCCCGGCAGAAGCAACTTCGTCGCGCAATCGTGCGCTCGCCTTGGTCATGGATTATGCCGAGCTGATGAAGGCGCGCGTGACCTCGCTCGTCATGATGTCGGCGTGGTGCGGCTACTACCTGGCGGCGATCAACATGGGCGTGCCGCGGGTCTCGTGGACGATGTTCCATGCGGTGATGGGCATCGGCGTGGTCGCGGGCGGAACCGCGGCGATGAACCAGCTCATCGAGCGCAAGATCGACGTCTTCATGAAGCGCACAGCGCGGCGTCCGCTGCCCATGGGGCGCATGAGCGCGCTGCACGCCGCGATGATCGGTGTTGTGACAATCGCCGGCGGGCTGGCTTACCTGGCCGTGACCACAAACTGGATGACGGCGCTGCTGACTGCGGCGACGTCGGCCGTGTACCTCGGCGCGTATACGCCGTTGAAGCGGAAGTCGCCGGTCTGCACGTTCATCGGCGCGTTCCCCGGCGCGATGCCGGCGGTACTGGGATGGGCGGCGGTGAAACCGTCGCTGGGATGGGAGCCGCTGGTGCTGTTCGCCATCATGTTCCTGTGGCAATTCCCGCACTTCCACTCCATCGCGTGGCTCTATCGCGAAGATTACGAGCGTGCGGGCATCCGCATGTTGCCGGTGGTGCACTCCGACGGGCGCTCGACGGCGCGCGAGATCATCGCCTATTCCCTGCTGTTGATTCCCGTCAGCCTGGCGCCGACGTGGCTGCACATGAGCGGACGCGTCTACCTGGTCGGCGCGCTGGCGCTGGGCGTGGCCTTCTACGCTTTCGGACATCGGCTGGCGACGCTCAAGCTGGCGGCGACCGAGGCGCGGTCGAAGGCTCCGGCGCGGCACCTGCTGCAGGCGTCGGTCTTTTACCTGCCCCTGCTTTTTGCGCTGATGATGATCAACGCGTAAGAGGCCGGGTGGACATCCACTTCACGTTTGGTAATTCCTTTGTCACTGTACACGGGTGGCCGATTCTCGCCCTGCTGCTCGTTTTGGGTGTAATTCTGACCGCGCTACGCTCCTCTCGCACGAACTGATTCCCGGCTGTTAAACTGAGTGTCTTAATCCCGCAGGAAATGCTGTTTCGTTCGATCTTTGTGGGTGGAGGCTGCCCGAAGCGTGCACAACAACCGAACCAACGACGTTCACCAGCGGCTCAAACCCGTCCTCTTTGCGCTTGTCGCCCTCGGCCTGATCGCCTCGCTCGTTGCCTGCGGCGGCAGCGGCAGCAAGGCCGGCGCCAGCGGCGGCTCGGTCATCACCACGTTCGCCGGCTCCACGAATTCGGGCTTCGGCGGCGACGGCGGCCAGGCCAACCAGGCGCAGCTCAACCAGCCGACCAGTGCGGCATTCGACGGATCGGGCAACATGTTCCTCGCCGACACGGGCAATAACCGGATCCGCAAGATCACCAGCGCGGGCGTGATCAGCACGGTCGTGGGCAACGGCGTTCCCGGGTTCTCCGGCGATGGCGGCGCGGCAACCAGCGCTTCCCTTCAGGGGCCGCGCGGCGTCGCGGTGGACGGCTCCGGAAACCTCTACATCTCGGACTCGATCAACAGCCGGATCCGCAAAGTCACGCCGAGCGGCGTAATCAGCACCATCGCGGGAACAGGCGTACCTGGCTTCAGCGGAGACGGTGGACCGGCCGCCAAGGCGCAGATCAGCAATCCGCAGGGCATCGCGGTAGACGGGTCCGGGAATATCTACTTCGCCGATCAGGGGAATGCGCGCATCCGCGCCATCAACGGCGGCACCGGCGTGATCACCACCATCGCGGGCAACGGCACGCCCGGCTTCGGCGGCGACGGCAGCGTCGGCACGAGCGCGCAATTGAATATCCCGTCCGGCATCTTCCTTGACGGCTCCGGGAATTTGTTTATCGCCGACCAGCTCAATGACCGCATCCGCAAGGTGACCGTCTCCGGCGGAAACATCAGCACGGTGGCCGGAAACGGCACCGCGGGATTCGCCGGCGACGGCGCGGCCGCGACTAGCGCTGAGTTGAACCATCCCGCCGGCGTGACGGTGGACAGCTCCGGCAACGTCTACATCGCCGATACGGTGAACAGCCGCGTGCGCAAGGTGTCAGGCTCGAACATCAGCACGATCGCCGGCACTTCGACGCCCGGCGTCACCGGCGACGGCGGCCCGGCTCACGATGCGCAGCTCTTCGGACCGAATGGCGTCGTCGTGAACGGCTCCACGCTCTACATCATCGACACTGGCAACAATCGCGTGCGGGCAATCACTTTCTAGTTTCGAGTGCCGGGTTGTGAGTTGCGAAACTCGGTGCTCGAAACACGTTCCCGCAACTTGTGGAAAGACCTGTGGCAGCCGATCCCAATCTCACGACCGCGCCCGTAATTTCCGTCGAGAACATCGTGCACCGCTACGATGACCGCCCGGCGTTGGATGGCGTTTCGTTTGCGGTGCGCCCTGCGGAAATCTTCGGCCTGCTCGGCCCGAACGGCAGCGGCAAGACCACGCTCTTTCGCATTCTCTCGACGCTGATGCTCCCGGCCGAGGGCCGCGCGACCATCGCCGGGCACGACGTCGCGCGCGAGCCGGCTGCGGTGCGGCGAACCATCGGGATCGTCCATCAGCAGATGAGCGTGGACGTGAAGCTCACGGCAACCGAAAACCTGCGCCACTCCGGCCACCTGTTCGGGATGAGCGGCAAGCCGCTGGCGCGCCGCATCGACGAGATGTTGGGCCGCGTCGGCCTACGCGATCGCGCGGGCGAATTCGTGGAACGCTTTTCCGGCGGCATGCAGCGGCGCGTGCAGTTGGCAGCGGGCTTGCTGCACCGTCCGTCGGTGCTGCTGCTCGATGAGCCCACGACCGGCCTCGATCCTGGCGCACGTCGCGACCTCTGGCTCTACCTCGACACCCTGAAGAACGAAGAACACGTCACCATCGTCGTGACCACGCACCTGATGGAAGAAGCTGAACGCTGCGACCGGCTGGCGATCCTCAATCACGGCAAGGTGGTGGCGCTGGGGACTCCGGCGGAACTGACAAGCGAGATCGGCGGCGACGTGATCCTCCTGGAGGCGAAGAGTCCAGACGCCCTCGCGCAGAAGATTTCGTCTCGCTTCGGCGCCGAAACGCAGGTGCTGGAGAGCATCGTGCGGCTCGAGCGCGAAAACGGCGCGCGATTCGCGGCAGAAGTCGTCGAAGCCTTCCCCGGCGAAATCGAGTCGGTGAACGTCTCCAAGCCTTCGCTCGAAGACGTGTTCATTCATCGCACCGGGCATCGATTCTGGAAAGAAGAGGCAGGGGCAGAGGACAGGGGGCAGAGGACAGAAAAGCATTGACGATTTTCCCTGTCCCCTGCCCTCTGTCCTCTGCCCTATTCGATCCGCAGCGCTCGCATCGGCTCGATCGAGGCTGCGCTGCGCGCGGGCAGGACGCTGGCGCAGAATGCCGCCAGTGCCAGCAGCGCGGCTGCCGAAGACAGCACCAGCGGATCGTAGCTGTGAACGCCAAAGAGCTTGCTGCCCATCAGACGTCCTGCGCCGATGGCGAGTGGAATTCCGATCGCCAGTCCCAATCCAACCTGGAGAAACGCCGTCCGCAGCACCATGAGGACGATCTGCATCGGCGTCGCGCCAATGGCCATGCGGATTCCGATTTCGCTCGTCCGCCGCGCCACGCGATATGCCGTGACGCCATAGATTCCGACCGACGCCAGCAGCAACGCCAGCAGCGAGAACACGCCCGTCAACTCCGAGATCAGGCGTTGCTGGTTCAGGTTCCCGCTGACCTGCTCCTCGTAGCTGCGGAAGCGCAGCAGCGACAGGTTCGGGTTGATCGACGCAAGCGTATTGCGCACCTGTGACTCGAGGTCTGGAACATCTCCGGTGGTAT
>Ga0157369_10000760_pt1 | contig 41614 bp, 36 predicted proteins | sample C25metaG_FD_113461 | JGI IMG/M metagenome (GOLD analysis project Ga0157369, IMG submission 113461) | Corn rhizosphere microbial communities from Kellogg Biological Station, Michigan, USA - C2-5 metaG | ecosystem: Host-associated > Plants > Roots > Rhizosphere > Soil | place: USA: Michigan... | reverse complement strand
TGGATATTTGAACGTCTTGTTCTTTCCGCCCATTGTGGCGCTCGTTCTCTCTTTTGGATTTCTTCGGCAGTGGTTGGCGTCGTTGCCAGTCCGTGATCCTGATGAGATGGACGATGGTGGCCTTTGGAATAATCGAAGATTTGGGCCTTCCAGGATGCCGCGTCAATTCGATCCGCTCGATCCCGCATCCGGTCCACTGTGGGTCGGAAATACGCTCAACCCGACGAACCCCGGGTATGTTAATCGTGCTTCTTGAAGGTTGGATCGCCGTCGAAAAGCCCGCTTCCTAGGTCTGTTGAGAAGCGTCCGCTGTCCAACAACGATGACTGTTCTATCGACGTCACCGGAGCGTTAATATCTGCCGTGCCGCGCCCGCTGTCAGCTTGACCTAGATAGCGATTGCGAAGACCGTGTTTGCCGAGAATTTCTGCCGAAAGTTGATCCGCGAAGACGTTCGCGGGATTGCTCGTTCGTGCCGACTGCCGTTCGGCATTAGAAATTGCTTGGCGGACGTCGAAATTCACAATGCTGAGCTGCGAATTAGCAGTCTCGCTGGTTATTCCACTTTCCTGGCTGGAGATACTCAGGGACCCACCAACCTGTCCGACTGGATGTCCTCCGGAGCCTCGACCCTTTTTAGCGCCGCTCATTGTTGAGCCAGAGATGTCGGTCCCAACTACTATGCCGAAAGTGTTTTGATCCTGTGCCGATCTTGCGATCGAACGCTCCCATCCCGTCTGAGCCATGATCGCCTGCACATCCCGCTGTAGCGTGTCAGCGACCTGTGGTTTCAACCGCCAACTGCCCTTGCGGTCCATCTCGAACCCACCCTTGAGCCAGTTCGCCATGGCGGCGCGACCTTCGGCGCCACCGCCCATGAAATGCTCGATCGTGTCGGGGCCAGCTTGCTTCCCGGCTTCAAACCGCGTGCTGGTGTCATTGCGCGCCGATTTCTCGAAGCCAGCGCTGCTGGAGACGAGAAGATCATTATGGGCGAGGCTGAAGCGGGCATGCCCGCCATTGGCGACCGCGCCGAGTTGGCTTTCATTGAGAAGGCCGGCCTGCCACATCTGTGCGGCCGTCGCCGGGGTGAGGTTCATCCTGAAGTCGCCATTCTGGTCCATCGCGATCTGGCGCTTGCTCATCTCGATGCCATTGGCCCGGAGCAAGCCTTGCATGCGTGACAGTCGCTCGCGCTCGACGATGCTGGTCATCCGGGCGTTTCGCGCCCGGTCGGCGATGCCGTCGGCGCCACCTTCCGCCATGTCGAGCTGATTGCCGCTGGCATCGGCCAGTGTCCGAATGAAGCTGTCGAGGCGCGCTGCCTCCCGTGTCGACATGCCCGCTGCCTCGGCGCCCTGCGCAAAACCAAAATTCTCCGACTGCCGCCGCTGCTCGCCGATCCGGGCGGTGCTGCGGGTACCGTCATGCCCTACCTCCTTTTGCGCGTCGAGCTTTCCTGATCGTTCGGCAAAATCGTAGCCGGCAGCTTCGCGGGTCCGGCCATAGACGCTGGTGCCTTCGCGCGCCGCTTCGGCTGTCGCACCGTCCGCCGTGCCAAGATCGGTCGCCGCCCGATAGGTTTCGAGTGCCTTGGTCACCTGGGCCTCATTCCGACCAGTTGCGCGGGAGAGTTGCGTGATGGCGGAGGACCGCGCTTCGCCGGAGAGGGCATTGATGAAGGCAATGCGGCGACTCAACTCATCAACGGGAAGGCCGAGCATCGCAGCAGCGTTGCGCTGACCCTCGTTGCCGCCCGTCCGATGGGCCTGCTCGGTCGAGACATTGCCCCGTTCCACCTGCGTGACCCGGCCGCCGGCATAATCCCGGCGCCCCTCCATGGCGCCGACCTGCACCTGGGCGGAGGTCAGGTCATTGCGCAGCATTTCCTCCTGCGCATAGCTGTTGGCGATGAGCTTGGCGAAGGTGGGATCGGCGCTCGCTTCTGCGATCACCCCGCTTGCCTTAAGCGCTGCGTCCTGCGGTGAATAGCCGCCGCGCTCGAAATGCCGCGTCGCCGCCTGCATCATCATGCCATAGACGCGGGTGTCGCCGAAGGCTCGCCACTGGACCAGCCCCTGGGTGAAGGCGCCCAAGGCCTTCTCGCCCGCTTCGCCTGCTCCAAAATAGCTGGTACCAAGGCTCCGCAGCGCATCCTTCTCGGCAAAATTATGGATCGCGCCAGTCGCCGCTGCGGCGCGCACGGCGCTCGCCGTCGCCGGATCGTTGAGATCGCGCCCATGCAACGCGGGCGCAAGGCCGCCCAGTTCCCGCGCGGCATCGATCGAACCGAGACCCATAGCCGCGCTGCCGGACGCTCCGCCGCCATGGGCGGCACTGACCGCGCCTGCCGCGCCGAAGCTGCGGTTCGTCCCGAAGTTCGAACGCTCGCCGAAGTCTCCAAAGCCTGAAGCCGCAGATCGGCGCGAGCCCGTGCTCATGGCCGAGGCTTGGGCCTCTAGCGCCGAGGCAAAACCTTCGGACGTCGAGACCCCCGCTGCCGCGGCTGCGCCCTGAGCCTGGACGCCGAGCGAACCGCCGGTGAAGGCCGAAAAGACATTGCCGGAGAAGCGAAACACCGTGAACACGAAGGCGCCAGCGAGCCCCGCTGCGGCCGTGCGAAAGCTGCCAAAGATGGCGAGTGCCTTCATCGCGGAAGAGGGGGCAAGCATCCAGGTCGTGGCCGCCACATGGTTGGACCGCATTTCTGCCAGCACCGCCATCGCGCGGCCAAGCGTGAGCTGATAAATGCCCGCGTCGATAACGCCCCAGAGCGCCACGAACACGAAGAGACCCAGCGCAAAGCTCGCGACCCGCAGGTTGATCGGCGTGAGGATGAACAAGAGCGCGATCGGCATCATGAAGAGCATGATCCCGAACACCGTTGCCCGGATCGTCGGCATCCATTCATTGGCGGTCGACATGGTGGCAAGGCCACCCGCCACCACGGCGCGATTGGCCATGACGCGGGCGGCTGTCGCCGGGCTGTCCTCGAAGAGAACATCGCCCACGCTGTTGCCAAGCAGGATGTTGGTGAAGAAGGCCTGGGCGGTGAGCGACGTTCCCAGCATCATGTCGCCCATCTCGGCGAGATTGCTGCGGCAGCGCGCAAGTTGGTCGGCCTTGGCGATATCGTAGCCCGTGTGCTGACAGACCTGGGAGGAATAGTCCTCGAAGATCGCAGGGTCGGACAACCGATCCGCGATGTGAGTCCAGGCCTCGTTGCAGCTGACCGTCGTTCCGCCCTTGTCCGAGACCGTGAAGATGGTGCTGAAGGTCGAAGGCCCCGCCATGGCGGCAAAGGATGCGGGGAGGTCGGTGCTGGTGCGAAAGAGCTGGTCGTCGTCGATGCCATAGGCCGGCGAGACGCGGGCGACCGGATAGCATTGGCGAACATAATCCTTGATCGTCGCATCGAGAAAGGCGTCGGTCATCGGCCCGCGCGGGCTGACGGCATTCAGGAACAGGTCGAAGGCGTGACCGCCCGCGCCGAACTCGAGTTTGGCATGCGGGTCGAGCGTGTCGTCGTCGATCGTTTCGGCGAGCGCGCGCTCCATCATGTTGGTGACGCCCGCCACCAAGACGATCAGGTTCGGAACATCGCCGACGGGCTGATAGGCGTTTCGCACCCGGTCATAGATATGGACGGTGCCGGTCGTCGCGACGAGGCCGACAAACAGGCCGATGCCCACCAGCATCTGGAGACCGAACGCGACAAGGCCCATGCCCGTGCCGCGGATCATGGCGAGCACGGCGCCGAGCGCCATCCCGACGACCGCGACGATCAGCACCAGCGTCTCATAGCGCGGATCGGCGAAGATCATCGAGACGAGCCGGAACGCATCCACGGTCTCGGCAAAACCGTCATAGGTGTGAAAGCTCGTCTCCAGCGCGAGTGCAGGGGTGGCGACGAACAGGCTGGCAAGGCCGCACAGCAGCGCGGTCAGGCGGGATAGGCGGCGCATAGCGTCTGCTCCTTCAGCGGTTGCGGCTGGCGGCGGTGCCAGCAGCGTCGCGCGCGTCCCGATCACGCTGGCGGATGAGACCGGCATAGCCCGTCGAGAGGTTCGCCTGGGAGAGCGCCGCCATATAGGACTGCCGCATCTGCGCGCGCTGGCGCAGCACCTCCTCCCTCAGGTCGCGTAGCTGCTCGATGCCCTTGGTGAGGATGCGGGTCTGGCAGATATTAGCGCTGGCTCCATCGACGGCGCCCGCGGCGTTGGCCCCGCGCTGGGCATTGGAGATGGCAAAATCGATGCTGCGGGTGAGATCGTTCAGCATCTGATAGGCGAGGGTCAGCGCGACCAACTCGTCGGTATCGCCGATCACCGAGTCGACCACATCCTGGCGAACACCCCATTCAAGCATCCGGTAGACCGGCAGGGTCCGCACATTGGCGACGAACTGCCGTTCCTCGGCCGTGAGGGCAGCGCGCGTCCTGATCTTCTCGGCGATCGAGGTCATGCGCTCGCGGGTGAGGGCCAGCGCGCCCTTGGCTCCATCCTGGGTGCAATCGGCGGCGGTGGTCGGCATGTTGAGCGCGCGGCGCATGACCCGGCCGCTCAGGAAATCATCGGACGACTCGGTGTCCTGCCCAGCGCAAGCTGGAATGGCGGAGAAGAGCGGCACCTTGTCGTTGGCGTCCCAGCGCATATAGACGTCGCCCACCCGTGCGCGCATGACGCCCGCCCAGTCGGCCGCGCCGACGCGGAACGCCGCATGGGACAGCAGCGATCCGGTGCGGAAGATGTCGGTGACCTCGGTCGGGCAATTGGCGAGCGCGTCCTTCAGATCCTCGGTCGGGCTGTTCCCGTTCGCCTGGATCTTTTCGCGGCTTTGCTGATAGCTTTTGGCATAGCCTTCCTTCACCGACTTGTAGCCGGTCATCTCCTCGATGATCCCGGACATATTGTCGTCGCCCTTGGCGATCTGGACCATCCGGTTGGCGAGACGGCAGTCATTGACCTGGATCGAATTGAGGAAATTGGTGGCCGCCTCCATCTTCGAAATGATGTTGCCCATCTTCTCGTCGAGGGTTTCGAGCAGATACTGGAAAGCGACGGCGGGCGCGGCCTGGAGGATGCTCTCGAGCTTCTGGACGAGATAGTCCGGGTCGAGGAAGGACATGCCGCCCAGAAACATGTCGATGCCGCCGCAGCCCGCCTTCACCTTGGGCATGGTGAGCGACATGAGATAATCGCTATGGACATCGATCCGGCCCGACATGCCGCCCGCCGTCACATAGCCGCGGGTCTGGTCCTCGAAGCTGCCGGGGCTGGTATAGGTCACATTGTCGAACCAATGTTCGGCCCAGCTCTGGGCGTGCGCGGGCATAGCTGTTCCGCAAGTTGCAAGCAGAGCCAGAACAGCTAGGGTCGCGCTATATTTGAGATGGGGCATGGCGGCTTCCTTGTCTTGAGGAGTAAGGAAAGGGCCCACCCGCCATATGCGCGCCCTTTGGCATTGCTTGCAAAATCTCTAGAAATTTAACCTTGTAAATTCGGAACATTGATCCAAATATGCAAGGATGATTGAACGTCGTATCAAAAGCGAACTTGTCGCCCGACTGGATGAAAGCCCCGCTGTCGCCCTGCTGGGGCCACGTCAGGTTGGCAAGACGACGCTCGCGCATGAGATGGCCGATGAGCGGCCATCCATCTATCTCGATCTCGAATCGGATCGGGATCGCGCGAAGCTTACCGATCCCGAACTCTATCTTGAAAGCCATGAAGGCAAGCTCGTCATACTCGACGAGGTTCATCGGCTGCCGGACCTGTTCCAGCTTCTGCGCGGGCTCATTGATCGGGGGCGTCGGAAGGGATTGCGGACGGGCCGATTTTTGCTGCTGGGCTCGGCTTCGATCGACTTGCTGGCCCAATCGGGCGAAAGTCTTGCCGGGCGCATCGCCTATCTGGAAATGCGTCCGCTCGACGCCCTGGAGGTGGGCGACGGGGATGTTGATCGGCTTTGGATTCGCGGCGGCTTTCCCGACAGCTATCTCGCCACCAGCGATGCCGCGAGCCGGCGTTGGAGGCAGGACTTCATCCGAACCTATCTCGAACGTGACATTCCCATGCTGGGTCCGCGTATTCCTGCCGAAACGCTGAGGCGTTTCTGGACGATGCTCGCCCACCATCAATCGGGCCTGTTGAATGCCTCGGAACTGGGGCGCAGTCTTGGCGTCGATTCCAAGACCATCGCCTCCTATCTCGATCTTCTGGTCGACCTGCTTCTCGTCCGTAGGCTTGAGCCCTGGCACAGCAATAGCGGCAAGCGCCTCGTCAAATCCCCGCGAGTCTACGTGCGCGATAGCGGCATTGTTCACACCTTGCTGGGTCTTGCTACGCGCGAAGATGTGCTGGGACATCCTGTCGCTGGCGCGAGCTGGGAGGGGTTCGCGATTGAGACACTGATATCGGCGGCGCCCGAGGGTACGCAGGCGAATTTTTACAGAACATCGGCAGGCGCCGAGATCGATCTTCTCCTCACCATTCCGGGGCATGGCCTTTGGGCCTTCGAGATCAAGCGCAACCTTTCGCCCAAGGTTGAGCGTGGCTTCCACCACGCCTGCACCGATCTCGATCCGGTGCGCCGGATCGTTATCTATCCTGGAGAAGAGACCTACAGGCTCGCCGAGAATATCGAGGTTTGCGCGATAGCCGAGGCGGGCCAATGGCTTTTGTCTCTGCATTGATGAAATGTGGATGATTGAGGCTCCCTGCATGATCAGTTCCGATTCCGCTCTTTTGAAGCGGTACCGCCCGCGACAATCCCGGTGAACTTCGCCATCGCCCGCACGCCGACCGCCGCCCGCACGCCGGTCTGCATCTTGATGCCGAGATAGATGTTGCGGGCGAGATTGGCCGGATGATCCGTCCCGATCGCGATTGGCAGGATGCGGGTCTCGTCGGAGACCGGGCGGAGCCAGGCGACGGGATGGCCGATCCAGGGGAGGCCAAGCCGTCCCGAGCGGAGCATCGCCTCCTCCCTGCCGATCGGGCGGACCGTCAGCCCATAGCGCGTCTTGAGGGCGAGGAGTTTCGTCCAGAGATCACCGCAGGGTAGGCAGCCGGGCGCGGTGCTCATCTCGATGACGAACGCGGACCCCTGGCCTTTCAAAACCGCCTCGAAATCCGGCGGATAATCGACGGTGCGTGGAACGCGGGTGAGCCAGCTCTGCATTTCGCTGGCGCTGGAAACCGGAGGGATAGCGGCGCGGGCCGCCTGGGTTCGGTCAGGCGCGCGCCGTTCCACCTGCGCATGGACCGGGAGCGGCAGCGCGCCCAGCAGCGCGATCGATGCTCGAAGATGGAGGGCTCTCATGGGCGGACACCGCCTGGGTTTGCCATGGGATCGGCGGCCGCAACCGGACCATTGGCGAGCGCGTCGAAAAATCCATTCTCCTCACCGGCGCCGGTCAGGAACTGTTCGGGCCTGATGTCACCGGACAGCAATTTCACCGCCTGATAGGCGGTCTGGATGAGCGTGGGGAAGGCCTCGACGCCATTGGCGATAACCATGCGCTGCGCGGAGTTGCGGCGAATGACCATGGTGGTGGGCGTCACCTCGACGCCGAAGCGGGCACCAAGTTCGGGCCGCCGGTCAAGGTCCTCGCGGATGATCTGCCAGCCCGTTTCCTCCTGAAAGCGCTGGAGGATCGGCCATTGCACCCGGCAATAGCCGCAGGAGGTGCGCGAGAACATGACGAGCGCGAATTCAGGGCCGTGCGAGCGCAGATAGGCGCGGCGCACAGCATCCTTCTGCGCGCCCAGCGCATCGCGCGCGTCGCCGATCATGGGGTTGGCAGACTTGGCACTCAGTTCGGGATGGGCGAGCATCGCCAGCTGGGTGACGCCGGCAAAGGCGCGGGCCTTGCGCCGCGCGAAATCCTCCAGCCGCCAGAAATCGGATACGGCTTCGACCGTGAGAACGGTCGCCGCATAATCGCGCTGGTCCGCGATCAGCTTGGCGATCCGGGGCGGACTCCAGCGCGCGAGTTCGGCCATGGGCGGGATGACCGGGGCTGGCGGCACATCGTCGGGCGGCGTCTCGGTGGGATCGGGCTGGGCGCGATACCACCAGTAACCCTGGTGGATCGTGTCCTCTCCTTGGGCTGCCGCCGGGAGCAGCAGGCCAGCCACGGCCAGCAGGGCAAGCGCGCGCCTCACAGGATGCGCTCCATGCGGGTGAGCCGCTCAAGTCGGACTGGTCCAAAATAGCGGCTGTCAAAGCCTCCGGCATGATCGGAGCCGACATAGACAAAACCGGGCGGGATCGGTCTGTCGCCCCAGCGCAGATGAGGAAGCGGCCGACCATCGCGGCCGAAGGGCCGACTCGCGCCGAGGAAGGTGCGACCGCAATAGTACCAGCTGCGGGTGCCCTCCCGACCATCGATCGAAAGCCGCTCGATTTCGCGGAGGCGCTCGCCCGGAAGGCACAGCGCCCGCTTGGTGACGCTCACCGGCTTCGGGCCTGCGATCGGATGGGAGAGCATAAACTCGACGAGATCGCCCTTGCGAACCGGGCCCGGCGCGCGCCGCACCGTCCAGGCGTCGATCGATGGACTCATGACCAGGGTGATGCCCGGCAATCCCAGCCAGGTGAGCGTCGCGACGGGAAGGATGACCGCGAGGTTCAGGGCCAATCGCCTGTTGTCGGCAGGCTGGTTGCCGACCCCGCCGCCCAGTGCGAGCGCCGCCTGCGCGGGCAAGGCCTTGAGGCTTGGCCAGAGCCGACTAGCGGGGAGACAGGCGAGACGCAGCATCGCTGACCTCCTCCTTGCCGCCAAGGCGGGCATATTCTTCGAGAAGTCCCGACAGGGCCGCGTCGCCAAAGACGATATGGCTGGCGCTTGGGCCGATCTCGTCGTCGCGCTCGCAATAGGGAAGGGTGGGATCGCCCGGCACCATGGCGAAGGCGGGGACCTGATTGACGCCATGCTGGCGGAAGAGGATCGGGTCGACGATGAGCTGGACGTTGCGCATCGTGCAGGCCGGACCTTCGCAGCCCGGATCGACGCGCAGGATCTGCGCCGTCAGTTTCGCCATCGGGCCGATTTTGCTCATGCCCCCGGGAACGCCACGAAAGGCGATGACCCCGCCGACTGTCTCGAGCTGCGCTGCGTAATTGCGCAGGGTCTGGAGCGGCATGGAGGAGGAGGCGAACAGCATCGGCATCCAGCCCTTTGCCGAAGGCGCAGCCCGTCCATCCCTCGGCTTCGCCGCATCGATCGGCGCGGCAAGCCCCAGCGCTTCGTAAAGGCGCTTTTGCATGGCATCATGCTCGGCGGCCAGGTGCTGCGCGGCATCCTCCCGGTCCTTGCGCGCCCGCACTTCGATGTCGGGAAAGCGCCCCTTCTGCCGCATCGCCTCGAAGGCCCGGCGGCGCATCGCCTGCGAGGGTTCGGGAATGCCGGTTGGGCCAGATATAGCGGGCTTGCCTGGGGCGGGCTTGTCTGGTTCGGCCGGCTGGGGCTCTCCCACGGTCTGCCCGCCTTGCGCCAGCGCGGGGGCGGCGACACAGAGCGCTACCATGGCGCCGGCGCACAGCAAAAGGTCAGGGATGGATGATGCTGAGCGTCGCATCGATCTTCTCCTTCATGTCGATCTGGATGTCGGATTGGGCGCGGTTTTCGATGTCCGAATAATATTCGCTGAGATCCATCCGGCTGAAATCGAGCGCCTGGAATTCTTCAGCGGAAAAGCCGCGGCAATAGGGATGTTCGGGCGTGCCCCAGCCAAGGCTGTTGAAGGCCGCGAGTTGAGGCCGGCCCTGTTCCTGGATGATACGGCCCAATTTCGTATTAAAGCAGCAGTGACCCAGCGCCTTCTGGATGCAGATGCCCAGGATCTTGGACGTGCAATAGGTGCCGACCTCATGGCACATGCCTGAGCCGCGCAGCATGCCGGTTTCCATATCCTGTTGGTCGCAGCCCTGAAGCAGCACCTCGATCATGTAATTGATGGCAAGGCTGATCGCGATCGAGGTGGGATCGATGCCGACGATGATCGCATTGGCGCCCGCTGAGGCCGCCTCGCCCGCGGTCGCTCCGGCCTTGAAGGCGGTATAGGCCGCTTTCATGCCGGTGAAGACGCCCTTGGCGATCGCGATCTTGGTCGTGATGGAGTTCAGCGAGCCGCCCATCCCGTCTTTCACGATCTTGCCCTTGTCCTTGCAGCAATTCTGGAAGGTGACGCTGGCGCCAGGCGGCCGGCAGCGCAGCGCCCGTCCGCCGAATATCTCGATGGTGCCAAGGCAATTGCCGTCGGCATCGACCGGGCCGTCACCCGGCGCGCCGGGATCGTCGACCACTTCCTCATTTTCGATCGGCGTGGCGGATGTATCGATGCAGCTGTTGGGTGAGCAGGCCGGCACGGCACTTGAGGCCGAGGTCTTGCACGCATAGCTTGCGCCCACCGGACAGGCATAGGCGCCCTGCGCGTCGGCTACGCAGTCGACCTGGCCGATGGGACAGAGCGCGCCGCCATCCGTGGTTGCCAGGCATTGCGCCATTTCCCCTTTATCCACTGCATCGCCATTGCCGTTGAGGTCGGCGGCGCAGAGCTGCGCGGCATGGGCCTGCGGGCTCATGACAATGCCAATTGGCGTCAGCGCGCAGGTGAGCGCGAAAGCAAGGGCATGCCGGCGGATCATCGCGCCACCGCCGTGCACGCGAGGTCCGAGCCTGCGAGCCGAACCATTTGCATCATGACCACCGCCTCGGGGAAATCATTGAGGCAGCTGCAGGGCGAGACGATTTCCTCGCCTTCGCCCAGGGGGCAGACATTGTCGGCCGCACAGACATGATAGAAGCTATCCCAGCCTACCTGCACATTCTGCTTTTCCGCCACGGCGCCGGCGGGCGCGACGCCACTATTGGCGCTGGGCGCGCGGGTCTTGCAGATGGACTCGCATGCTGCGACCGCCGGACGATCGGGGAGCGCGAAGGCGCGGGTCGACTGGACGAGCGCGCCGTCGCTTGACCTCGTCTGATCGGCGAGCAGCGTCTCGGTCGAATGATCGATGATATAGGTCGCCCGGCTGAGATCGGGCTGCGTCGTTCCTGATGTATCGACGAGACAGGCATAGCGGCGCGTGCGCAGGAAGAAGTCCCGACTATATTGAAAGGTGCAGCTGCCGGTGCCGAACAGGCGGGTCTGGGGCAGGGGTTTAAGGCCCGTGACGACGCCATTGCGGACGGTCTCGACGCCATCGACATCTTCCTGGGTCAGCCGACAGGCGGAGTCGCTGGCATAGCCGGCGCACAGGTCGACCAGCCGCTCGCTCACCTCGCAGCTCGTGTCGACCTGGATCTCGACGGTGATAGTGCCCCAGTTGCCGCCGCCCCCGCCGCGCACCCGCGCACTGACAGACGTCGCGCCGGATTTAAGCGTGTCGGTAAAATCGATCGGCGTGCGGTTATACCAGGGATCACCACTGATCCGACAGTCACCCGAAGGCAGGCCATCGCCTGCCCAGAGGCGCTTGCCCGCGGACCCGACGACCTGCCCGTCGATCCGGCCCTGAACCCAGTCGTCCGCTTCCATCTCGATGATCCGCGCCGAAACGATCCGGCTGGGTGCCAGCGGATTGAACGTGACCGTATAGACGGGCGGATTGCTGCCGCAGCTCCCCGCACCTCTGATCTGGAAGCGGAGGCATCCTGTGCCGCAACTGCTGGTCGAGGTGATCGACCCGCTGGCCGAGACGATATCGGTAAAGTCCCAGGCTTTGACCGCGATCTCGCGCTCGATCGTGCAGGACCGCGTTTCCTCCGCCTTGCCATTTCCTGCCGGCGAGGCGGCCAGTGCGGTGAAGACCGAACTGGCTTGCGAAGCCGCATAGGCGTCGCCGCTGATCGCGGTCGGGTTGGCGCGATAGCTCGTCGCGGACACCGCAGGCGACGACGAGCAAGCGGTCGTCTGCGCGCCGACATAGCGGATGATTGGGCCGTCGATACTGGCCTGCGCCACGGCGATCCGGGGATCGGCGGTCGTGAGCGCGCCGATGACGCCGCCGCCCAGATCCTTCAGGACCGAGGGGAGATTGCCCGCGACCAGGTTCGCGCCGCAGCTTGCATTGACGCAATAGCATCCGGCGAGGTCCGGCAGATCGACCTCGCTGAGCTTGAGGTCGCCGCTACCGCCGACATCCCATTTGAAACTCTGGCACTGGTTCCAGCTTCCGGGCGAACAGGAGATAACGCCGTTGGCGCAGATTCCCGATACCGGAACCGGGAGGGCCAGGACCTGGTCAAAGGCGCCGTCGAGATCCCTGTCGCGGGAAATGGAGAGATGGGTGATGTCGCCGGTGGTGCCGGGCTGGACGAGCATTTCAAGCATGGTGGCGCTCTGCTGGCAGGCAATGCTGGGCGTGAAGCTGCGGCTATTGTCGACCGTGCTGACCGGCTGGTTGGCGAGGCCCGGCGTCAGATAATTGTTGCTGATCGCATCGCTGTCGCCGGATTTGGCCCGTGAGGCGGCCGCTGCCGCCCGCGCTCTCGCGTCCATGTCCTGCGCGAAGGCCGATTGGACGCTCAGCGCTGCCAGTATCGCGAGCGAGGGGGAGACGGGCCACTTCATGCCTCGTCCTCGCCTGGGCGAAAGCGATCTACGGCGCGGAGCCGGAACAAGGGGCAAAGCCTGGCCATGTCGGGTGGTGCCGACAGGCATGGGAAGGCGGCCTTTCCGTCGATGGTGGTCAGCACGGCCAAAGCGGGCGAGGATTGAGGCACAGGGGGGTATCCTCGCTCGCCGGGGGTACATCTGGCCGTGCTGACCTTCTCCCCGTGCGTTTCCAAAGCCGCACGGGAAGAATCGGGTGTTGGAGCGGCGCCGGATGGCGCCAGCGCCGCTCCGCCCACGCAGCGGCCGACCGAGCCAACATGGCCTTGGCGGGCAGACCGGGCAGGAAGCCGGGCCGCTGTGGGATAGGGGGGAAGGGTCTGGCTCATGGGGTGGACACCCCCGCGCAGCAGATCACCTTTTCAAAGGACATGAACTGGGCATTGTCCTTGCCCGGGGCATGTTTGCCCGAGGACCAAAGCGCGCCGGGACGTCCGATATTGACGCACTTGCCGCCCTTCACCGGCTCCATGATCTGGAGCTTGTAGCGGCTCTTGGTCCAGATCGGCTGGGCCTTGAAGGAGCAGCCGTCGGCAGAACTGATGGTGAGCGCGCCGAGCCGCCCCATCATGAAGGTGCCGCGCGCGGCGAGGCCCGCCCAGGCTTCGACGCTGTCGCCAAAATGGATGTCACCCGCGACCGGGTAGGTGGCGCCCCAACTCCCCATGCACCAGAAGAGCGGATCGATGACCTTGCCCGCGGCGGCTGCGGCGCTGTCGGCCATGCAGGCGAGGCCGGCCGCGGGATTGCCGAAGAGAATGCCCTCGGGCTGGATGATCGCGCCCAATGTACCGGATTGCCAGGTCGGCAGCACTTCGGTGATCATGGCGACGTCGAACCCGTCATCCTCGATGCAGGGGAGGTCGGTGAACATGTCGAGCATCTTCCAGACCGGCGAGATGTAATAGTGCATCTGCGCAAACAGCTTCTGGCTGTTGGTGCCGTCGGCGATCGAGGACTGACTGCCCTGAAGCCGGCCGCCGGTGGGTAGGATATCGGCGCCGAGCGCCATCATGCAGCCCGGCTCTGTGACGACATCGATCATCCGGTTGGGCGACCAGAAGCTCACCTTCACCCCGAACCAGAAGGTTGCGCCCTTACGGCAGGCGCAAAGCGGCTTGGAGGCGGACTGGGCGTCGAGTTCCTTGTCGAGCTTGTCGAAACTGCCGACCCGCACGCCGCCAATGGTGATCGGAAAGATGCAGTTCCAGCGCACCTTGGTGATGGGATTGAAGATGGTGCCGGCCTCGCATTTGGAGGCATGGGCCGGCGTCGATCCAATGGAAGCCAAGGACAGCATGGCCGATGACAGGATCAGCCTCGCCCGGCGTCGAGAAAGTCCTTTGATCCAACTTGAAATGTGCGCCTTAAAGGCGTACATATTGCGATAGGAAGGAATGACGAGGTTTTGGCGATGCAAGCGTTTGAGGACGTGGCGGCTGCGGTCAACGAACGCAGCACGGTCCGCATGAATTTTCGGACCAAGCCGCATATCAAGCAGGCGATCCAGCAGGCCGCCGCCTGGTGCGGCGTGGATGACTCCGCTTTCGTGATGAACGCGGCCTATAAGGCGGCGCTGGAAACCATCCAGACCCATGAGCGGACGATCGTGAGCCGAAAGGATTATGATGCGATCCTCAACGCGCTTGAAAATCCTGTCCCACCCTCGGAGGCTTTGCGGGATGCCTTTGCGCGTCACGACCAGATGATCGAAAGCCGGTAAGAGCGCACTTTCGTGATTGAAAAGGGAATGGTGATCGAGCCGCTCGATCCTGCGCGGCATGATCGCGCTATTTTTGCGTCCGGCATCGAACAGGTCGACAATTATCTGCGCAAGACGGCGGGCAAACTGGCGCGGGCGGATAATGTCCGGGCCTTCGTGCTGTTGTCGCCGGACGGGGACCTGATCGGCTTCTACACCCTCAATGCACACAGCGTCGATTATGGGCATCTGCCCGCATCCTTCACGCGTAGCAGGCCGGGCCATGGTCAGATACCGGCAGCTTTCATATCGATGATCGCTATCGACGCCCGGCATCAGGGGAAGGGCCTTGGAAGCCTTCTCCTCGCCGATGCCCTCAAAAGAATTGGCCGCGCCTCCAGGGACGTCGGCATCGCGGTCGTGCTGCTTGATATTCTTGACTGTGGTGACCCGGCGAAGGTCGAGAAGCGCAAGCAACTCTACATGCGGTACGGGTTCCAGCCCTTGCCCGACATTCCGCTGCGGCTTCACCTTCCTGTCGCGAGAATTCATGCCCTGTTGGACATCCCTTAGCCTACCGCTGAGCGCTTCGTTCATGGGGGTCATCTTGCCGCTCCTTCGGGCGCGAGGCGGCTGTTGAGAGCATATTCGGTAAGCACGAGCTTTTTGCCCTGCTGGGCGACGATCACCGGCGCGACAGTAAGGCCGAGCCGTTCCTTGACGCGTTCCTCCAAAATGAAGAGCGGCCGCCCGCTGCGCTCGGAAAGGTCGAGCGCATCGCCTGCGGTAAGCAGGATGAAATCGGTAAAGCGCGCCTGCTTCAGCGCCCAGCCAAGATCGCGGGGATGGACGATGACGAGCCGCTGGGGCAGCGACACATAGTCGAGCGGGTTGAAGGTGAAGCCTTTGGGGTAAAGCAGCCGGCCATCGGGCAGGCGGATATCTTCCTCCACCGTATAGAAAGGGACGAGGCTGCGAACCCGATCTACCCTGGCCTGCGCCAATGGCGCCGCCTGGAGCGCCGACCAGCTCGAGCGCGGGCTGAGCCGCGAAGCAAGACTGGGCGCCTTGGCGGCGCGCGCTTCGATCTCGGCCATAGCGTCGGGCTCGGCAATCGGCCAGGTTCGGCCGATCGTGGAGGTCGCGGCCATCGCCGGCTCATGGCAGGCAAGGGCGAGCATCAGCGCGCCGATCAGGGCGTGGCGGGCGCGATGGGCATAGCGCGGCTCAGCGTTCATGGCGCCGCCTCCACCAGGGCTCGCCTTGTCCGTTCTCGCCGCGGATGGCGCAGATGAGCGCGCTGGCGCCAAGGACGCCGCACGCGAGCAGATAGGCCTTGAGACTGGCCGGAAGGCCGTCCGTCGCGTCGAACACCAGCATCGTCTGGACAAGCAGCATGAGCTGCGTTCCGACCAGCAGGCGGATCGGTCCGGGCGCAGGTGCGGGACCAAGGATGCCTCTCATCTTGCCCGCCACCAGGCACGCAAGCGCATGATCCCCTTGTCGATCGCGCCGGTGAGGCCAATGAGGAGTATGCCGCTCGCAAAGCAGCCGGCGGCGACCATGACGGCGGCGCGAAAGACGAGGAAGGGCGGCTGATGGAGCGCGAAACCCGCGGCGCCGACGAGCAGCCCCAGCATCATCGTCTCGATCGTGATCAGGCGGAAGCGCCAATACAGTGCCTGCGCTTCGGCCTTGGCGGCGGCGCGCCGCTCGATGAACGCTTCGAGCGCGGGGTCGGTCTCGAACTCGAAGCGGTGCTGGTTCTGGTCGATGGAGGGCTTGCTCATCACAGCGCCTCCCCGTTGGCCGCGGACCCGAGGACTTCGGTTGCGTCGACGCCCGCGAGATCGCAGATCGCTTCGAGCGGCGATCTTCCGCTACGCAGCCGCGCCTCGAACGCCGCCACCTCCTGCGGCGCGCTGGTGTTGATCCAGTAGGAGAAGGGATCGACGACGAGCCGGGCGATGCCGAGACCCAGCGGCGAGTCGATGAAGACTTCCGAATAGTTGGGCTTGTTGTTGCGGACCGACTTCAGGAGATCGAGGACGAAGCCCGAATAATCGAGGATCTTGTTCTCGACCGCCCGTTCGTAGGTCGATCCCTGAAGCAGGAAGCGGGTGGCGGCATTTTCGAGGATTACCTGTCCCGTGCCGCCGAACAGCAGCAGGTCGTTCATCGACTGGAGGACGACCCCGAAGCTCCCCTGATATTTGCGCGCCCGCCTGTAGCCTTGGCCGAAAACCTCGGCGAGACGCGAAAGATCCTGCCCGTCGGTCCGGGTCATGAACTGGGCAGCTTCATCGCACAGGACGAAACGCGGCCGGTCGCGCGCGGAAAGATAGAGCTCCTGCGTGACCGCGTTCACCACCACCATCACGATCACATTGAAGAGATCGGGCATGGCCTTGAGGCGCTCAAGTTCCAGTACGACAAATTCGTCGGCGGAAATGTCGAAGGTCGAAGGGCCGTTGAAATAATGGCCATAGGCGCCCGAACTCGCGAAATCGCGCAGGTTGAAGGCGAGCTCACGAGCGGCCGGGATGAGATGATCGACCTTGTCGAGATCGCTCGAGGCGTAGGCGGGATAGGCGCCAAGCCAGGCGCGCACCGAATCGATCCCGGCCTCGGCCCGACCACTGTCGATCGTCCACTGCACCGCGGATTTGAGCAGGTTCCATTCGGATGTGCTGACGCCCTTGCGGGTCGCGGCATTGGCCATTTCCGCGACGATCGCGACCGCCATGGAGATGGCCGACTGGCGATCGTCGCCGTCGAGCGCGAACCCCATATCGAAAGGGTTGAGGACGAGATGCTCCTCGCCAATGTCGATGTAGCGGCCGGAACATAGCGTGCAGAGCTTGGCGTAGCTTCCGCCGATATCGATGATGCGGATGAGCGCGCCCTGCGCATAATATTGCTGGCAGAGGTTATTGAGGAGGAAGCTTTTGCCCGCGCCGCTCTCGGCCGAGACGATGAAATTATAATTGTTGATGCGTGGGTCGAAGAGGTCGAGCGTGATGAGCTGGCCCTTGCGTCCGGCATAGAGAAGGGCAGGGCGCCCGCCGCCGCGAAAATCGGTCTGGACCGGGGCCAGCAGCGCGGCCGCTTTGGCGGGCATGGGAAGGTCGCGCTCCAGCATCCGCACCGTCCGCCGGTCGGGATAGAAGCCGAAGGGCAGGGCCATCGGGAGCAGCACGGGATTGAGATAGCTTTCCTCCTGCATCATCCAGGGGAGCGGCTCGCTTTCCCATAGGCGCTTGGCCCGCGCCGCCATTTCGCGCGCCTGCGCGCTGTCGCGGCCGAAGACCCAGATAACCGGGATCACCGAGACGAAGCGGCTGTTGCCCGCCTCGTCGAGCACCCAGCCGATCTCCTCGATCTGCTTGCCCACCTCGACCGCGAAACTGCCAGCGGCCTTTTGCGCGGAGAGGATCTGCGCGCGCTTGTGGATCTCGAAGCTCGAATGATCGAACAGGATGTTGAGCGTATAGAGGAAGGGGCCGCCAATCTGGTCGCTGTCCTCGAACGCGCCACGCATCCCGCCCAGCAGCCGGTTGCAGCGCTCGGCGGTGACGCGCCGGGCTGGCGACTTGGGCGTCAGGCAGCGCGCGACCTGGTCGCCGAGGAACAGCTCGGGACCGTCAAAGATGAGATCCGGGCCGGCATCGATCAGCTGCTTGCGCACCGGGCGCGCGGGCATGTCCTCGCTACCCTGGGCGAAAACCCCCGGTGCCGCCGAGAACACGCCGTTGAAGATGCGGCGATAGAAGGTGACCAACGCCTCGGGCGCGAGGCGGGCGATGCCGAGCTTGGAGAGCTGTTCCTCGATTTGACGCCGCAGGTCCGCCCCAAGCGGTTTGCGCGTCTTGATCGAGAGGAGCAGGCGGAAATTGCGCAGTGGAATGCCGTGCAGCGCGTCGAGGCCCTGCGTTCCTTCGCGCAGATAATCGCGGGTCAGGCGCGCCGAGGCCTGGATCAGCGGATCGGGCCGGGACTTGAGATCGAGGAAAGCGTCGAGCGCATCGTCGATCAGCGGGTCGGCAAAGCAGTGGAGCTGGACGACGGTGCCCGGCGCGAAGTGGATATTGAGGAGGCCGAGCAGCGCCTGATGGACATGGGCGAAGAGATAGGCGGAGGGGATCAGTTCCCAGGCCTGGCCCCAGCCATCGTCGATGCAGAGAAAAGCTTCCTCCTCCTCGACCCAGGCGACCATCGGCAGAAAGTCGGAATAGGCATCGCGCGATACGCTCTGGCGCAGCCGCTCGAAGGTCATGCCGCCGCCATGGCGGGTGCCGGGCGCCCTCATTGGCCCGACTCCTGCTGCTGTTCCAGCGGCGGAGCGGGAATGTCGCTCGTCTCCATCGGCGTGGGCCTGGCCTTCACCTGCTCGAGGACCGGCACACGGGGCGCCGGATTGACAGGGGAGACCAGATAGTCGCCGACCACCCATTGGGGCTTGTCGAGGATCGAATAGACATAGCGCGGCATATAGAGACGGTCGGGCCGCTCCCGGTCGGCATAGGGAAGGATGAGCGTGCGGATCGTGCGGCCGGGGCGTAGCATCGGCGTTACCGGCGCTTCGACCAACCCCTGAAGCTCGCGATAGACGCTGTCGCGATAGCCGAGATAAGGCGTGGCGGTCTTGCCCCTGGCGCGTCCCGTCGATCCGGGCGATGCGGCTGCTGTGCTGCCCTTCAGCATTTTGCGATCGTTCGTAACTTTGGGGTCGGAGCGCGAGGCCGCGCCCACGATGGCGTCCTCATAGGCGCGTTCGGGATGGATGCACTGGCCATGGTCGCTATTCTTGCAACTGAACTTTTCGGGATAGGGCGACATGACCGACCCGATCGCGGTGCAGGCGGGCAGGGCGGCGAGCAGCAGGAGCGGGGTGCCTGCGCGGCGCACATACGAAGCTGTCGGGAACGAGAGGAGCGGCATGGGCGTGTCTCCTTGTGTGAGGTGTGGGCGCATCAGAATTTGCTTCCCGCTGTCGGCTTGATTTCGAGGGCGACGCCTTCCTGGATCACCACGACCACATCCTTGGCGGCGCCCACCTCGACGATGGGACCGGCCTGGCGGGCGAGATCGAGATAGAAGTCGGTGAGCTTGTCGGAGGATTTGGAAAGGCCGCCGGCGATGCCGGTCTTGGCCGCATCGCCCGCATCGAGCGACCGGACGGTGCCGAGCGCGGAAACCGAGGTATCGCCGAAGGTGTTCTCGACGCTCTGGCTCATGCCGCTGATCGTGCCGGCAATGAAGCTCCGCGCGAGCGCGGCGCCGGCGCGGGTGACGACCCGGCCCGAAAGCCCCTTCTTCCCGTCGGTGTCGACAAAGAAGCCCTTGATCGGCTGATCGACCACCGAGCGCTCGTCAAAATCGACGCAGGAGAGGGAGACAAGCTGGACCTCGACCCGTTCCTTGGCGAGGCTGCCGGTCGCATTGCCGATGACGAAACAGCCCGAAAGGTTCGCCTTGACGTCATTGGGGAGCACGGCGGGCGCCTGGACGCGGGCGATCAGCGGTTCCGGGTTCGAAGTCGCGTCCCGGCTGGCCAGCGCGTCGATCCCGGTCAGCAGCCGCGCCCTCATGAAACCAGGCGGCAAATAGATCGTCCGGGTCTTTTTTTTAACGCCATTTGCCCCTTTGTCACCTGCGTCGGAGACGAGCGCGGCGGTGGCCGTCCCGATCGAGCCGACCTGGCGCTCGACCGGCGGGGCGGGTGGCGCGGGAGGAGCAGACGGTACTGGCGGCGGTGGCAGGCTACCGTCGGCGCTCTCCAGTTCATGCGCGTTGGGGCCTGGAGGAAAGGCGGGGATGTCGCCCGGCAGGGCGCTTGGCAGGTCGCCCTCCGCCGTCTCCGTGGTGGAGCGCGAACCCGGCGCGATCTTGCCCTCCTCGATCGCGGTGACCCGGTCGCCCAGCAGAGCCTGGCCATCGAGGATTTTCTTCAGGTCGCCGCGCACCTTGGTTTCGAGGCTGTCGCCGCGCAGGCCCGCGCCCATGTTGAGGTTGGACGCCGCCGGTGCAGCCGGCGCCTCGTCCCTCGACCCGGTCGATGCGGTGTAGAGACCATAGCCGAACATCGCGATCACCACGCCGACACCGGCCTGGCGCGCGCGCAACTGTTGGCGAGCGCTCAGGCTTGCCCACCGGGCTTTCAGGTCGAGGAGCGCGGGACCGCGACCTGCATTTTGCGCGCCTCCGTCCTTTGCGCTGCCGTCGGCGTCCTCCTTCCTGGGCGGACGGGAATAGCCCTGCATCCCGGCATGCCGCCGCTGGGGGACGGCAGGCGAAGCAGGATCACCGCTACCAGCACCGGGGGTTTTGTCGTCGGCGCCGCTCATAGCGCTTCTCCCCGCCGGAGCAGGATGAGCCGCGCGCTCTCGCCTGCGTGCAGCGACAGGCGATCGAGGGTGACGCTGAAGATGCGCGCGCCCATGGCGGTATCGAGGAACAGCCGCTCGTCAATCTCGGTATCGGCGCTTGCCTCGATCCAATATTCCGACGCCGAAAGGCCGGTGCCCTCGATCGCGACCCGGCGGCGCTCGGTGATGCGCAACGCAGGCGCGGCGCTGAGCGCAAGCGGCCTTGGCGAGACGGCGACCTCGGTAAAGCTTGCCGGCACGCGGTCCTGGAGCATCGAGAGGGTGATCGAAACCGCGCGCTCCTCCTCGACCAGTGGCCCCAGCAACTCGCCATTGGCGCGGGCGTGCTGGCTGGCGCCGGGCGCAAGCGTCACGGTCTGGGCAGGAATGTCCGAGGGCTCGGCATAGAGCGGATAGATCGCGCCGTTGCAGGTCACGAAGAATTCCGAAGGGGCCGTCACATAGCTGCGGGTCACCTGGCCCGCATCATCGCTTTCCTTGACGAGGAATTTGACCCAGGCGTCGGCCCCGGCCTTCTCGACCGCGATCGCTTTTTCGGCAGAGAATTTGACGTCCTCGATCTCGCCGCCCTGGCAGACGAGATGGTTGATGTCCCGGTTGGAGAGGCGGATGCTGCTGGTCTGGTCGGGCAGAACCATGATGGCCTGCGCGAATGTCGGGACCGGAAAAAAGGCGGCGATGAGTGCCGCGGGCGCGCAGAGGCGCTTACCGAAGTTCGGCATCGAAACTCTCCTCGGTGAGGGACAGGAGCCAAAAGCGTCCGGCATCGATCGTGTAGCGGATACGCAGATTGCCCCGGAACTTGCGGATGACGCCGCCGATGACGCGCACCTTCTCGACCGGCACCAGGATCTGGCGGTCGGTCCAGGTGACGGGTTGGTCGGGCCGGATATAGGTTGCGATCGAGAGCGTCGGATTATTGACGAGCTCGTCGAGGATCGCGTTCAGGCTGTCGCGGATGCCATTATAGGCAGTCGGGTGGACGATGCTGAGCAGTTCCTGGAACTGCCGGTCGGCCGAGAGCGCGGAATAGGTGCCCGAGAGCGCCACGATATTGCGCGTCATGGTGCGCAGATAGGCGGGCGAGGGCTTGCGGCCCGTCACATAGAGATCGCCGCCTGCCCCAAAGGGCACGACGATCGTGCGCTGGTTCTGGCTCGACGTGTAAAGGGCGATCCCCAGGACCACGGTGATGCCAAACAGCCCCGCGATCGAGAATTTGAGGAGCCGGTTTTCCTCGAACAGGTTGGATGAGCCCTGGAGGTAGCGATGGATGCCAAAGCTCGCGGGCTTTTCCAGCAGCGGATCGCGGGTGGCTTCAGCGGATGATCTGCCGAACATGGATGTCCTCACTCGCAAAAGCGGGTCTGGGTCGGACCGGGGTACCGCGGGAGCTTAAGCAGCCCCCAGCGCCAGGCGAGATGCGGCATGAAGCCGCGCGGTTTGGTCCGCTTCCAGGGAATGAAGAGGAGAAGGACGCCGAGGAGCGACCAGCCCACATATCCGCCGACGATGACGGCGACGAAAATGGTGGACACCACGAGGATGAACTCCTGCGCGTCGAACCAGAGGATCTGGACCGGCTTGTGCAGAAATTGGGGAAGTCTCTCGTCCACGTCCTTCTCCCTTGCTTCATCACGCCTGGACCAGGCGTGATTGTTACGAAGAGCGACCATTCGCTCTTCGTGTCCGGCGCGGGCACCGATGAAGAAGCCCGCGCCAGTCCCTGTTTCAGGCGGGTCTCAGACCATCATGCCGAAGGTCTGGAGGATGGAATCCGCCCGGATGAGGCAGACGGCAGCGACGATCGTCGGGATGCCGATCATGATGTTGGAAAAGAGGCGGCTGACCCCGAACAGGAAGGCGGCGACGCCGCCCACGAAGCCGAGCGGCCCCTTCACCCCCTGGTTCACCACGATGTCGTAGATATCGTAGCCAAGGTCGCCGGCGGCCGGCGCCTGGAAGGCGTGGGCGGCCGATGCCAGGGTCATCGCGATCAGCAGGGTTCCCACGGCATCGGCCGACGCAAAAGAGATGCGGCGCATCCGGTTCCGGGATTGGACAGGCTGTGAGGCAAGTTTGAGCATGGCTCTTCTCCAGGCAATAAGGAGCCTCCCCATGAAAATGCCTGCCGGCACCGACATGGTTTATCGTTGACGGCCAGCGAAGGATGGGTGGCTCCTTGGAAACGGGCCCTGTCGCCGGCATCTGTTGCTCAAGGTGTCGGCGCTTAGTCGTCCGTCGCCATGAGCCCGCCAAATTTGGGGGAAATCAGCTGGGCGGCTTTGTGGGCGCCTGCTTCTCGTCGAGCCAAGCCTCGATCTCGGCCTGCTGGAAACCGGAAATGACGCGGCCATCCAGAATGAGGGTCGGCGTCCCCGATATGCCCATGGCTTTGACGGCCTCGGCATTTTTGGCGACGCGTGCCGCGCCCTCCTTGCAGGTGGCGAGCGGTTTTGGCGCCTCTCCGGCATAAGTGGCGCGGAAGGCGCCAGCCTGGTCCTTCGAGCAGAGGATATGCTCGGCCTTGGACGCAGCGTCGGCATGGATACCGCTCACGAAATAGATTTGCCGGCGCACCGGCTTTCCTTCGGCCGCCTTCGCCGCCCAGAAGCGATCGAGGGCGCGGCAATAGGGGCAATCGGGATCGGTGAACTCGATGACGGTCGGCGCGCCCGGCGGTCCGATGGTGAGGGCCTGGACCGGATCGAGCGCGCCAAGCTTTTTCCGTGCGCTCGCATCCTGTGCGAGGGCGGTCAGGTTGACGCCGTTCTTGTCGTAGATGGTGGCGAACAGCAGATGATCGCTCTGCGGCGCATAATAGAGGATGCGGCCGCCGGCACTCGCCTGGAACAGCGGCCCCCTGACCGGTGCCGGCCCGAAATCCTCGAACTGGAGATTGGCAAAGCTCTGATGAAGGCTCTGTTCGGCGGCGCGGGCTACCGCGGCAAGGTCCGCCGGTTCGCCCGGTTGGGGCCGTGCCACCGCAGCACCGGGAAGGAAGAAGGCGGCGCAGGTGAGGACTGCGGAAAGATTGCGGGAAGGCATCTTCATCGGGCTATTTCCGTCAGAGGCAAAGCGGGGGAGTTCAGCAGGTCCGCATCGATCCTGACCCTGGAGCCCAGCTGCAACGAAGGACGCGGTTCGACCGGGGAAGTGGCGTCTGCGCGAATGAAGAAATCTCCGTTCGCCTGCGCTATGTCGAGATGCCCCAACGGGAGCGCTGCCGCAGTTCCGGGGCTTGGGTGCGCCGCTGCGCATGGGTTCGCGATCAGGCCGGACAGGAACAGTCCAGCCACGATCGCCGGTCGATTGGCCGACATCATCATCGTCTCCAATGCATGACGAAGCATTGCGCGTCGTGCGGGTCTCCATGGGCTGGCGGTGGACGCTCAAACTCGAAATCGGATCTGTGCCGCGCCACCCCATGTCGGGATGAGCCGGTGGTGCGCCAAGTTTGCGGGCATTCGCAATGGGTAGGGCACTGAGATGCCGAAAGCGGCACTGAAGTACCGGAATCGGCATTTAAGTGCCGCTTTGGGCATTTCAGTGCCGGTTTTTTGATCAGGAAACGCCTTCAAATTCGCCGACACCCGTCAGTAGCATGGGGGTGATCGCGCGAATCACAAAAGGGGTTGAGCCATGGTCGGCAACCGATCGAGGACCTACAGATTGCACCTGTCGAGCGAGGGCACCGACCTGTTCCTCGCGTGCCACTATCGATTGGCGCGGATCGCCCGGAGCTTCATTCCCTATGGCGCGACGCTATCGGTCGCGCTGCTGCTGATGGGATCTGTGGACACGGACGAGCTCGTCGCGGAACTTACCATGCCCTCGCTCAAGAAGTTGGTGGGAAATGAAGAACATTATGTCGGGGCATCGGCGCAGCTGAAACCTTTTGCCGGCGCCATTCTCGAACGCGTCGCCGCCTCGGACCATATCGATGCGCGCCCGACGGTCGCGAAACTCCATGTCGCCGCCATTGCGATCATGGCGGCGAGCGAGGATCGGGCTCTGGCGAGGGCCTTTCAGCGGCTTTCCGGGGCCTTCAACAAGGCTGACCGGGTGCCGTAAGGCGCGTCAGGGAGATTCTTCGGGGGCGTGCCCTCATGCATGATGCGGCTGGGCGAGCCGGCATCACTCCTGGAAATCATGCGTTTTGATCGTGTTCTGGCGCACCCAAGCGGCGCGCCAACTGTCAAAATGGTACCGATAAAATTTGACCGACGGAATATTTCACCCAAATCTTGGGTCATCGGAATGTGCATGGATGCTTTGAGACGCAATCAGGGAGGACCTGATGACCTCATCTCAAAGCGGCGCCTTTGAAGAAGGGGCGTCGATACTGGCCGAGGTCAAGTCGATCTCAGGTCGCCGCATTGAAGAACGGCGCAGGCGCCATCGCATTACGCAAGAGCAACTTGCCGCCGACGTCGGGATCGGTGTGCGGTGGCTCAGGGAAATCGAATCGGGCAACCCGAAGTCCCGTTTCGATGATCATATCGCCTGCGCCCATGCCCTCGGATTGTCGGCGGCGCATCTCCTCATCCCCATGATGTTTCTGGAGCATCACATGCACTTTCCCCGCCATTTCTTTCTCGATGACATGCGTGATCTCGAACAGCTCTGCATCGAATTCATCTCCGGTCTGAACCTGCGGACTTTCCTCAAGCCGGCCGACGGCGGGCGCGGTCCGACCGGCACCGGCTCATCGGCATAGGCAGCCCGCATGGCGCCGGAAACCGTCATCGCCGATCGCGTCTATCGCGAACTCAAGCTGCTGATACTGCGCGGTGACCAGCCACCGGCAGCGCCGCTTGTGGTGCTGGCTGTCGCGGAGCGCTTCGGGACCAGCATCGCGCCGGTTCGTGACGCGCTCCATCGTCTCGTCGGCGAGCGACTGGTCGCGATGCAGGGCGGAGGCGGCTTCGCCATGCCGCCCCTGACCAGGCAGCGAGCCTATAATCTCTACAGTTGGCACGGAGATATTCTCGAAGCTGCGCTCAAGGTCATTGTGAAATTCGAACGAATCGAACAGCCGCCAGCCTTTCTTGACGATGAGATAGCCGATCCCGAACGCATTGCCGCTGCCAGCGCCGATCTTTTCACCCAGATATGCGCCTGTTCGCCCAATGACGAACATGTCGATGCGATCAGCGTCGTTGGCGAACGTCTTCACACATTGAGGCTGTGCGAAAACGTGGTGAACAGGCAGGCCCAGGAATTGCGGGAATTATGGAGCATCGTCTGCGAAGGAAACAGGCGCGCGACCCGAACTGCAATCTCCCACTATCATAAGCGTCGTCTGGCGCGGGTTGATCAAATTGTGAGCGCCGCGCTTCTGGCATCAATTGCGGACTGAAATTCTCCGTCCATTTGCAAGCTTATAAGCTGTCAAAATGGCACCTTATAAGATCGGATATATGGCTTTCCTTCGATAGCATCAGTCCTACCGCAAGACTGTGGTGAACTGATGGAGATGAAGATGAAAAACATCAACGAGTATGAAGACAGCGTCGTCGATCTCGGCGTCGCATCGGTCGAAACGAAGGGCGCAGCGCTCGACGATTCCGACAATATCGGCGGCCAGGTCCGCCAGCTCGGTATCGCCGACGACTGACCAAGGGGCGCGCGCCGGAGGGCGCGCGTCTTTTTCGTGATGGCCGCAAGCGTCGGAGAGCCGAATGGGATACAGGTTGAGAAACGGCCTGTCCTTCTGCGTGACAGGGCAGCGCGCGATCTTCCTCGATGTCGCGGCCGACCGCTATTTTGGCCTGCAGCCGCAATGGGATCTGGCGTTCCGGCGGCTTGTCATGGGCGAGGCGCCGGGGTCCGACCTCGGCCATCTGGTCGCTTCTGCCATTCTCGTTGAAGACGAGGAAATCGATTCGCCGCCGCAGCCGGTTTCTGTTCCCTGCGCGTCGCGCGAAGTGCCGCTTGATCCCGCGACGGGATCGATGGGGCAGCGGTTCGCTTTCATCCGAGCGCAGATCAGCGCGATCATTCGCCTTCGCGTCCGGGAGTTCGGCCTCGTCATCGCGCAGATCGAACGGCGCGCGCGGTGCGTCGAGATCGACCATGCCGGTCGCGCCGACCCGGAATGGACAGGCTGGGCTTCATCGTTTGCCGCCAGTTCCTGGTTGCTGCCGCAAAGGGGGCAGTGCCTGCCCCGCTCGATCGCCTTTCTCGAGGTCCTGCTCGCTGCGGGCCTCAGCGCAAAGCTGGTCATTGGCGTGAGCGCATCGCCCTTTTCCGCCCATTGCTGGGTGCAGGCCGATGACATGGTCCTCAACGATCGGCTGGAGAATATCCGGCCCTTCGAGCCGATCCTGGCGATTTGATGCTGGGGCGTTACCTGATCCTGATAGATTGGAATGAAGCGATTGCGTCGCGCCGGCAGGCGTTCGTTCAGGAGCGCACGGGCCTTCGATATTGCACGCGCATTGGGCAAGGCATCATCTGGACAAGCGCGCCCGACCTTGTTTTGCCGTTGCCTGACGGTTCGGGCGCGGTGATAGGAACGCTGTTCGCGCGCCATGGCCCGGCCTTCCCGATCACCATGGAGGACAAGCAGTGGCAGGAGGAGATGCGAACCGGCGCGGTACTGGCGACGCTGCGCGACCGATATTGGGGCGGCTATATCCTGCACACGGAACGCGAGGGAATGATGGAACTCGCGCGAGATCCCGGCGGCGCGATGCCCTGCTATTTTCTCCAGATGCCAACCGGGTGGGCCGCGTCGTCGGATGTGGATATTCTGGTCGAGGCCGGCCTTTTGAAGCGCGCTATCGCCTGGGATCAGATCCCACGATATTTGATCGCGAAGGACTTGCCGAATTCCGTGACGGCGATCGAAGGCCTCCACGAATTGCTGCCCGGTACCTCCGTCCTGTTGAAGGCGGGGGAGCAGGAAGTGACGCGTTTCTGGTCACCCTGGGATCATGTCAGGGAAACCGAACAGTGGGACAGCGAGGCGGCGGCTGAACGCCTTCGCAGGACCATTGATCATTGCATCGCTTCCTGGGCCTCGACCTCCAGCGCGATCCTTTCGACCCTTTCGGGCGGGCTTGACTCCTCGATCGTCACGGCTGGCCTGTCGAAGGCCGGGACGCCATTTCAGTGCGTCACCCTCGTCACCGAAAATCGCAACGGCGATGAGCGGGATTATGCCCGCGCCATGGCCTCGTCGGTCGGTGCGCCCTTGCTGGAAGGCTTTTATGATCATGGCGATATCGACCTCTCCCGATCGGTTGCCAGACTTTTTCCCAAGCCCATCGGGCAGATCCATGAGGTGGCCTATCATGCTCTCGTCATGCGCCTGGCGCGCGGTTGCGGGGCGGATGCCGTCCATACCGGAAATGGCGGCGACAATATCTTCTACAACAGCAGTTCGGTCCGCCCATTTTTCGATTGCATCCATGCGCGGGGCATCGGTGGCGAGGCTTTTACGACGCTGCGCAATATCGCGAAGGTGACCGAGACGTCATTTCCGACAGCGGCCTGGGAAGCGCTGCGCGCGATCCCGCTGATTCGTCGGCCCTACAGGTGGGTCCGTAATGGCGAGGCCATCGCAGATGATGTGATGGCTGATTTGCAGGCCAAGCCGTTGTGGCACCCCTGGCTCGATGAGCAACTGCGCTCGCGTCCCGGTAAATCCGGGCAAATCGCCTTCCTCCTGCGGGTCCAGAACCATCTTGAAGGCTATCTGCGCGAACATGGGATGCCGATGGTCAACCCCCTCATGTCGCAGCCGGTGGTGGAAGCGGCACTGGCCATTCCGACGTGGAAAATGCTTGAGGGCGGGCGGGATCGTGCCATCGCGCGAAGAGCCTATCATGATCGCCTCCCGCCGCTGGTTCGGGACCGGCGGCGTAAGGGAAGTCCGAGTGGCTTTGCGATGGAGGTGATCGAACGCAACCACCATGAAGTGCGTGAGCGGCTGCTGGACGGCGAACTCATACGCCGGAAAATGCTGAACTCCGCTGCAATCGAGGCGGCGCTGGCGCGCGGACCGGCCATGGGATTGAGTTATGTCCGGCTGCTGACCCTGCTCGATATGGAGGCCTGGATCGCGCGCTGGAACGGGGCTGGCGGTTGAACGGCAAATGACGGGAACTCCAGGCATCGAGCGTCAAGCGCGCAAAGTGGCGATCGGTCTGGACATGTCGCCGGAGGGTATCACACCTTGCGGATCATCCTTGGATCATAGAGCCATTTGCGCACCTTCTGGGCCTTGATCCCCCTGGCATCGGGGTGCGCGGGATTGATGAGGAGATTAGTCTCCTCGTGCACAATGACGGAAGGGACGAGCAGCAGCGCTGTCCTTTGGCTCTGCGCCCATTGCGATCCGAATGAGATGCTGACCCGTCCCGCAGGTTCGGCATCCCAGCCGACCAGCAGATCGCCGGGTGTCGCGACTTCCGCTGATGCCAGCACCTCGTCCGGCACCTCGATTTCGACGAGGTAGCGATTGAGCGGCAACCCACCCGAGTTCAGATGAACGACCGTCTCCAGGCAGGCAAGTGCCCGGCTGCTCGCTGCATAGACGATGGCGACGCCGACCTCATTCCACCGGCCCCCGGTGATCTTGGCCCCGGCGCCTGACAGATCGTCCGCTTCATAGGTCCTGGCGTCGGTTGCGATTCTCCAGAAGCTTGTCGTCACGCAAAGGCGCCGCTCTGGATCTGCGAGAGGGCGCGGGACACGACGGCCTGTCCCTCCATCGTGTCGAGAAGATTGATCGGATTGACGCCTCCCAGCGCCGGGAGAGGCTGACGCAGCCAGGACGAGAGCCATTCGGGCGCATCGAACCCATCCGTCTCGCCCGATTCCTCGACCATGTCCTCCAGTTGGCCGACCAGTTTCGCAAGGCCCAGAACCCGTTCACTGTCTTCTGTCGAGAGCGGCTGGTTGTTCGCCGCCTTCTTGTTCACGGTGGCCGTCTTGAGATTGAGCGCGTCGAACATGACCTTCTGGTCCACATGCAAGGCGGCGATGAAGCGCTTCAGGTCGCTGGCCGCCACGCCCTTCTTGATGACGCCGATTCGATCGACCGGCGAGGCACGGTACAGCGCCTTATAGGCAAAGGGGGGCGTGGCTTTTCCCTGCGGCTTGCGCGCGCCAGTTTCGAGTTCGGACATGGCAATGCTCCTTTGAGCATTTATATAGCTCGTTTGAGCATCGTTCGCAAGAAAGGTGGTGGAGGCAGCCATGCCATCGGTCGCCCATTAGCTGCCGACCGGCCGTTTTTCTCCGAGGGCGGCTTGATCCTGTGCCGCCCGCCGCATCTCGGCCCAGCGATCGACTTCGGGTGCATCGTCATCCGAAGGGTCGGGACGCTTGCCCCTCAGCCAGAAATCGAACCACCGCAGGTTCCGCTTGTAGATGCCCGCCCGATGAGCGGGGTGACGCTTGATGTGGACTTCATCGGGGAAGACGTAAAGATCGATCGGGCGCTTGGCCGCCCGCAGAGCCCTGACTGTTTCCAAGGCCACGAGATATTCGCCGTCGGCGGCCTGCATGAGGATCGGAAAGGCGACCCGCGATGCGTTGCGGGCGAGCGAAATGTCTCCCCACATTTGCGGCTTGTCCTCAGGGGAGGCCGGCCAACCGAGGCTTTCATAGTGGCGCTGGAGGGAAGGTCCCAGCACCCAGCTTTGAGAGGGCTCCCAGCAGCAGCCGCTTACCACCGCGGCCTTGAACAGACTGCTATGCAGCGCTGCATATTGGACGGTCGTTGATCCATCGCTGAGCCCGGTGATGCCGATCCGCTCCGGGTCGGCGACCCCGGCGTCAATGAGCTGCCTGACCTTCGTTTCGATGGCGGACAATATGCTTCGCCGCTCCATGAAGCCGTCATTCTGCCGCCGCTGTCGCTCGATCGATGGGAGGCCCAGCCCGTAGAGCGGGGAGCGCGGCCGCTGGACGTTCAGAACCAGATATCCGGCGCGGGCGAAAAGCTGGACGGGATATTCATCGCCCGTACCGCCTCGAAGGAAGCCGCGGCTCTCATATTGCACGACGATGAGCGGGTAGCGGCGTCCGGGTTGATAGTCGGGCGGATAGACGAGATCTCCGAAGCATTCGATGCCCTGATCGTTCTTCCAGAGCAGTCGTTCGACCTTGCCAAGCTTCAGCGTCCCAAAGGCCGGGTTCGGGTCAAACAGAGGGACGGATTTCCCGGTGCGCAGGTCGATACGACTGAGATAGCGTGGGTGGGTCGAGCCTTCCCGCCCACATAGGATATCATCGTCGATCGGCTTGCAGTCCAGGAGAAGGTCTGATGTCGCATAGAGCCTGTGGGGTTCGGCCGAACCGATTTCCCACTCGTAAATGGCCATCTCGTTCTTTGCCCAGCCTTCGCGCCGGACGTAGCGCACGGCGCCTTTGGAAGAGAACCAGGGCGCACCTTCCACCTCGGTACAGGCGCTGCTTTCGCAGCGGCTTTCCTGCCCGGCCGGACCAGCTGCGATATGATCGAGCCCTTTGTCATCCCGCACCGTTGTCGCGTGAACGCCCTTTGCGGTTTTCGATTCCTCGATCGGTGCCGTCAGCAACGCTTTCTCTTCATCACTGGCCGCGCGGATCTCACCGTCACTGATGCGCACGGCCTTGTAGAAATAGGCGGGGCGGCCGCCTGGAAAGGGCCAGGCCGAGGCGAACGGGAAGTAGCGATCATCATAGTGAAGCCCCGACCGGGATTCCCGGCGCAGAGCCGTTGCCTGCTCGGAACCGTCGCGGATCTTGTAGATGATCATGCTTCCATCGCCGTTGAAGCGGAAATCGACAATGTCCTGCGGATCGACGCCGATGGTCCGGGCATGCAGTTGCTCATCCCACAGGCGGAGCTGCAGCCGGCCGTCGATGAATTTGAGATAGGCGAGACGCTTTCCGTCGCCCGACCATCTCGGCGTGATCAATTGGGTGATGCCCGATGGGAAGCCATTTGTTCCGTAGAAATCTTCGAAGCGAAAGAAGGCGACGCCCGGCCCGGAATCGATCAACGTCGAGTTTCCGTCGCGATCTACAAGGGTGATGCCGGTACAATAGCTGTCCCCTGCCACGCTTGCGCGTCGGACGCCGACCGCGACCCTTCGATTGTCCGGTGACAGCGTGAAGAAGGAACCGGATTCCATCGCGGCATTGGGTCCAAGATCGAGCGTCTCGATGAGGTCGCGATCCGCGATGGGACGAGGGCTGGCGGCTTGTGCGTCGGGCTGCAAGATGCGGACGCAATCTTGCGATGCAGGTGCGGCCGGGACTGCGGCCGCACCTGCCCCGGATATGCTCAGAACAAGGGAAATGAGCATTACCAGGCCTTTGAGACGGTGAAGCTCAGGAGGCGCCCGATGCTGGAATAGTTGGTGGCGTCATAGGTCGGGTTGGTTGCCGTCGCGCGGATGGCTGAGGGCTTCTCGTTGAGGATGTTCTGCCCGGAAAGCAGGAAGGACCATCCGCCCAACAAGCCGCTCCCCTCGGGTTCCCAGCTGATTGTGGCGTCGATGGAGTGGAAGCCTGAGACCTTGTAGGTCGTCGTGGTTCGCGTGTCGTCCGTACCGCCGATATAATTATAGGCGAGGTTTGTCCCGATCGGCCCACGCTTCCAGCCGGCGCTCGCGCGACCGCGCCAGTGCGGCGGGTTGAAGATCCGGCCGGCCTTCACGATCGTCGGCTGACTGGCGCTCAATTTCTGATCGCTCTTGAGATAGCTGCCGCTCGCTTCGAGATGGAACTGATTCTCTCCTGCCGAAAATTCATAGGAGGCGGAGGCATCGACGCCTCGGATATGCTGTCTGGCGGCGTTCTGAAGCTGGTTGAAGATGATAGCCGCCAGATTGGCAGGGTCGTAAGCGCCGCCTGTCTGGTTCTGGACGCCCAAAGGGAGATTGGCCGTCGCCGCCAGAACCTGTTCCAGGGTTGGATTGAGGAGGATGAGGTCGGCATATTCGGCTTTGAAGGCCTGGGAGCTGTCGGCGATCGGGCGAACCACGCGGTTCTTGTAACGGACATCGAAGTAGCTGGCTTCAAGCCGCAGGCCGGGAACGCTTTGAGGCTTTGCCTCCGCCGTCAGGGTCAGGGTCGTCGCCTTTTCGGGTTCGAGATCCTTGCTGCCGCCGCTGATCTGGAGGACGTTGCGGCTGGTTGGTGGCGAGGGGAGATAATAGGCCGGGAAGAGGAGCACACCCTGTCGCACCGTGTTTTGCTGGCTCAGCGTCGGCGCCTTGAACGATTTTCCCCAGGCGCCCTTGAGCGTCAGATCGCTGATCGGCTGGTAGCTGATTCCGATCTTGGGCGTCGCGAGTCCGCCAATCTCGTCATAGCGTTCATAGCGAACGGCACCCGAGAACTGGAGCGACCGGATCAGGGGAACCGCGTTGCGATCGGCGACCAATGGCAGGAAAAGCTCGCCATAGGCGAAGGTCGCCGTCTGGCCATCATGATAGTTGAGGAGCGACGTGGTTGCCGTTGCGGTGACGCGCCTGATCGACGCATCCAGGCCGTTGGAGCGAAGCCCCGCGCCGACCGCGAGGCGCGCATCGCCGCCGGGCAGCGCGAACAGCGGGCCTTCGCCGCTGAATTCGGCTGACCATAGATCATTCTTGTACCGGACATGGTTGATGGCCGAGGCCGTGCCTCCCGAATAGATTTCGGCGATAATCTTGCTGTCGCTAATGGCGCGCGTAGCGCGAGCCGTGACTTCCCAACCCGCGGGTAGCCGAAACTTGACCGAAGGGCTGATGGAATAGCTCTCGATATCGGGGCGGCTGATAATGCCGCTCTGCGTCACATCGGCCGTAGCGCTGTAGGGCAGGGCGGCGACCGATTTGTGGCGGTTATAATGAGCGTCGATCTCGAATTCGACGACATCGCCAAGCGCCTGATGGCCCGCCAGCACCGCACTGACCTGCCGCTGGGACGGGAGCAGGGTCATGCTGGACTGGCGCGACCGCATATAGGAGCGCTGCGATGCCGTGATGTCCGTCGCTTTGTTGAAGTCGCCCGCGATCATGAATCCGCCGCTGTCCCAGCGGCGGCCGGTCACGGCGCTATATTGCTGCTGGACGTCGCCGCCATCTGTCGCGGCGCCGAACCGGGCGGTGGTGAGCAAGCCGTCATAATCCCTGCGGAGCAGGATGTTGGCGACGCCGCCCACCGCGTCGGACCCATAAAGAGCCGATGAACCGTCCGCGACGATTTCCACCCGCTCGATGGCTGCCAGGGGGATCGCGGTAATGTCGATCCCCTGGCTTACGGCATCATATGCGACCCGATGGCCGTTCAAAAGTGTCAGCGTGGCGTCGGCGCCAAGGCCGCGCAGGTTGAGGGTGGAGGAGGATGTGGTGTTTTCCGAGCCGGTCTGCACGCTGGAGATGACACCCGGATTCTGCCCGCCGCTGAAATTCTGCGGAATGCTGCGGACAAAGGAGCCAAGGTCCGTATAGCCGAGTTCCCCGATCTTCTCTCGGGAAGCGGCGATGACCGGAGACATGGGCTTCGCTCCGCGAATACGTGAGCCAGTAACGAAGAGCTGGTTGTCCGCCGCGCCTTCTACCTCCTCGCGCGACGGCGTTGCTCGCCCCCGGAGGTAAATGGTTCGCCCCCTGATGTTCGCATTGAGACCTGATTGCGCAAGCAGGGTGGTGACGGCTTCCTCGACCGTGAATTCGCCGGTCAGCGCGGGCGAGCGGCGGCCCTGGAGCGACTTGGGATCAGCCACGAGCTGATAGTCATTTGCCCTGGCGATGGCGCGCAAACCCGCGCCGAGTTCCTGGGCCGGCAGATCATAGCTTTTCTTCGCTTCCTGCGCCGCGGCCTGCGGCGCAACCATACTGACGCAGATCGCGGCGCTGCCCAGAAGCGCAAACTTTCCCATACCCATTTTCTGCCCCCTTTATTGGTCCGCCTCTTTGCGAGGCTCAAAACCACAAGACGGGGCGCGACAGGTTTGAAGCTGTGCGCTTGAATTATTTTCTGGGGCTGAGGATCAATCTGCCCTTTTCGGTGCGATCGATGTCGAGGTCCAGAAACCCGCTGATCGCTTCCGCCACGCGCTCAATGTCGCGAATGTGGATGTCCGCGAATATCTCCCGATCGCCCAGGCTCGCGGGCATCAACTCGATCCTGGTATCGCTGTAGCTGTTTGCTTCCGCGATCACTTCCCTGATCGGCACATTGTCGAAACTCTTCACGCCGTTCACCCATTGCTCGTCAGACCTGCGTGCAGGAATGACAAGGGTTTGCGGCTCATGTCCATGGCTGAAGGCCAGAATCTGGCCGGGCCGGAGCAGAATTTTCCGGGCAGGCTTTGCGCCCTGATGTGGCAACCCCACCTCTACGCCGCCTTCGATCAGATGCACCGCGACATTGTTTCGGAGTAGCACGTCGAAGACCGTGCCGGTCGCGCGCACCTCCATGCCGCCGGCCTTGACGAAAAACGGACGCTCCGCATCATGGGCAACGATAAACCTGGCGCGACCCCGCTTCAGGACGATGTCGCGGCGGTCCGGCGTCATCGCCACGGAGATCGCGGTGTCGGTATCAAGGACGAGTTGGCTTCCATCGGCAAGCTTGACGGTCCGCACTTCACCCACCCTCGTAACAAAGGGGGCTGGGGTCACTCCGCCCGCCATCTGCGGAGTTTGAGTGCGCATGGTCTGGAACAGGATGCTCGCGCCTATAAGAAGGCCCAGGATAGACGCAGCCGCCAGGATCGGGACTGATTTGATCCACCAGGGCTTTTGCGCCTGAAGCCGGGGAGGGGGCAAATCGAGCACCCCGCCGGCATGGCCGGCGGCCTGCACATCGTTCATCAGGTCAAGATAGAGCTGCCGCCGAGCCGGCTTTTCCGAGATCCAATCGGCGAGCGACTGCGCGTGAAGTTCCGGCTCATCGAGCATCCGCAGCACCCATTTTTGAGCGGCCCGGCGGTCCTGCGCCGTAATTGCGCCGTGGTCCTCAGTCATTGTCCGCCTCCCGCTGACGGTCGATGAGCCGAATGGCCTTGAGCATATGCTTCTGTACGACCCAAAGTGGCTCTCCGAGATCCGATGCGATCTGCCGGTAGCTACAGCCTTCCACCCGATTGAGAAGGAAAATTTCGAGCGTGCGGGGAGGCAGTTGCTGAAGGATCGCCGTCCAGCGATCCAGTTCCTGGCGCGATTGCGCGTCCCGATGAGGGTCGAGGGTAGAGATCGCGTTCACGCCGTCCTCCAGCAGTGTGAGTTGCCGTGAGAGGCGCGTGGAGCCGCGTTCCGCATGGTCGCGCAGCAGGTTGGTCGCAATCCGTGTCAGATAGGCGCGAGGGCTTCCGAGCGAGGGGTGCGGGGCGGCGCGCACGAAGCGGGTGAGCGTTTCCTGGCTGAATTCGTCGGCGTCGGCAGGGTTCCCGAGCTTGCGGGTGAAGAAACGCATAAGGCGAGGCTTCTCCCGTCGATAGAAGTCGGTGAAGCTGAACCGCTCGCCGGTATCATTGCTCACAATTTGAAGATCGATCCGTCGACCTTCACGCTCGCCCTGGCCCATTCGTCGCACCTATGTCCACTCGGGGCGACGGCCAAAGCCGGATGTTAGTAACCTGTTCACCACAGGCGCATGCGCCTTTACCGTTGCCGGCTGGACATGCGCGCATGCCACCCGGCCCCAGTGAAACTGTGACCGAGCAATGGTGAAGGGGTTACTACGCCCCACTTCCGCTCTTTCAACGGAAGCCAAGCCAATGTGCCGGAATAACGGGGGAGCGCAACCCTAAAGAGTGGATTTGTGACGTTTTTGGGAAACGACGCGGGGCGAAAGGGCGGCGAACGGAGGGATGAGGACAGCTGCCCGCTGCGCGGGCATCGCGCTCTTGCCAGCGCGGCGTGCCGCCGCGCTGGCCGGGCTCGGCTGCGCCGATCCCGGCCCTTCGGGCTGCGATCGCTGCCGGGCAGGACCTGTTGCCGGGGGAGGTGAAGGGGGCAGGAGGGATGACGGCAGACTACGGTCCCAGGGACATGCCTCATCGGCCATCAGGACGGGCGGGGCGCCCTATGAACTGGATCATCGGTCCGCGCAGAAGGGGAGGGGAGAAATGGGAAGGGGAAGAAATCCATATTTGAGGAGTGACTCTCATGCCCATCTCCCTCCATGCCCGCCGGCTCGTCACTTGTGCCATTGTAAGATTGCGCAATCTGGCTGGCGACGAGCGCTGTGCCGCGCGGATCGAACGTTATCTTGTATGGGGCGGTCCGGGCGAGATGGCCGAGCCAATCGGTGCGGGAGGCGGCGAGGCAGGCGCGCGGATCAGGCAAGCATTGGCGCAGATGCCACCGTTGACGCGAGCCGTACTCGCGGTGGTGGTCGGACGCAGGTTGAGCGTTGCGCAGGTGTCGCGGCGGTTCGGGATCAGTGAGGCGCGGGTCCGCTGGCATTTCGCCGGGCGATCTCGATCGTGGCGGAGTGTCGAGAAATACGCTGAGCCCGTTCGCACATGCACCAACCCGGATCAGCATTTCAGGGGCGACCACGGCCTTCGCCTCCCACATCAATGGCACAGACGGGGACATTTTGGTCTGTCGGCTCTGGAGCCGAGCGAGTGAGATAGCGGACATTCTAGCCAAGGCACCTGACGTTTGCGTTCCTACCTCCTTTCTTGATCGTTCCGGGCGAGCTAGTAGGCGATGGCGAAGCTTTGGCTTCCCAAGCAGCTGTAGCCACAAGATCGAACGCGGCGTGCATCTGGTTAGCGAACCCGGTTGCCGTCGCCGCGCTAAATGCCGGCGATCCGTCGCTGCAGTTCAACTAGGCGCGGATCGCCCTTCAGCGCGGCGATGCTGGCCAGCTTTTCGACTAGTTGTTGAACGCCGTACGGCCAGTCGCCTGCGCGCAGGGGCAAGATCGCTGACATGACGGCCAAATACTCTTCCGGATTTGCAGCGACCGTTTCGTCTTGCGAGTGCATCCACCACAGTCCCAACGGAGCTGCGTTTGCAACCACAGTCAGGAGTGGAAGGATCGCCTCGGTTAGGATTGAGACATCCTCTCCCGCGGTAAGTGCGATTTGTGCGAGAGCCGACATCGCGCCGCCCGATCGGACGAAACTCTGCCGCGGCCAGACCTCTTCAAGAAACGCCAGCTTGTCGGCGAGCGGATTGGGCGCGGGAGGATCCGCCGTCGCATCCTCGTGCCAACGCTGCAGCTGATTGAGCGCCATCACGCGATCGGCATCGCTAGCCGTCATTAGCGCCGCTCTCAGATCTTCGCTCGAAAGCAGCCGGTTTCCACCATCATCGTACTGGCGCCACGCCGACAAGAGTATGCCAACGATCCGTCGATAACCGCGCGGTGGCGCGCTGTCCTCTGCCATCAGGCTCAGTAGCAGCGGTCTCAATCGGGCGAACAGCTGTCGATTGACGTTGCCATAGCCGAGAAATCCAGCACGAGCCGAACGGGTCAAGCTAGCGTCGGGATTTCCCTCTAGCTTTGCCAACACATGTTCTTCGGTCCAGTCTGGGACCCAGTGGTACAGGTATGCCAGCCGCATGGTGAGGATCGGAATGACGAACGCCACTTGATCGGCCGGGAGTGTCAGCAGCTGACCCGCCCGTTCCAGCCACCCAATCTGGGTTGCAGGACGCGCGTCAGACCATTCAAGTTCCTCGAACAGGAGCTCGGCCAGTCGGCCCGCGACCGAGTTAATGGCACTCGTCACCCAGTCGGGTTCGCCGTCTGAAAGGATGCCTGATCCGGCCGCATCGGGGTGCGTTGCGACAGTTGTTGCGAGCCGATCCCAGAGCTTGAAATAGGCTCCCGGATAGGTGCGCCACAGCGCTTGCCCGCGCTGTTTCAGCCAAAAGCCGGCGGATTGGAGGTTCGGGACGAGGAGGCCCTCAGGCATGGCCGCCAGTCGCAGTGCGATAAGCAGGCGGACGTGCGGCGCGTCCTTCGCGCGCGCGTCGTCCCACAAGATGTCCGACCAAGCACCGGCCGCGGCTTCGCCCCGTCGTTCGGCAAACTTTAGCGCCGCCAACGTCCGCACCGGCCGAGCCTCCATCAGGCCCTTGATCGGTTTGCGCTCAATCAATGGGCCTGCTCGCGTTCCACCGGCCGCGATAGCTGCCAGAATCTCCGACGGGGGTAGCGTGAGGAGGTTGGTGGCATCGGTGTCGATCTGCACCCAACCGGAACGATACCGCTCGCGCTCAAGTTCTGCCTCCGCACCCTCGGGTGTCCAGTCGGATAGGATCAGGCGCAGTCGCGTGATTTCGGCGCGGACGTCGATATCTGCTGTCGTCGCCAGGCCTTCACGCTGCAGCCAGTATAGGCGATTGAGCGTGCCGGCCGTTCGATAGCGCCGGAAGTCGTGGCGATTGACGCCCTCCCAGGAGGGGCGGCCTTTTAGGAACCTCTTTGCAACCCCGGCCCGGTCGCGATCGGCCAGATGGTTCCAACGGGCCTTGATCGCTCCAAGCAGATCCCGCTCCAGATCCGAGTCCCAGAAGTGCTCCGCATCGAGCCCAAGAAAAAGCGCGGCCGCCTCTCGTGCGGTTGATAGGGTCGGCTGGCCCGCCACCCAGATTTGTAATTGAGAGAAAATCGGGCTTGATGGGCGCGGGAGCAGCTTTGCTTCGGCGGACGCGGCCTGGGGATCAAAGGCCATGAGTTTGCGCAGAGCGCCGATCAAGTAATGCGCGAAGTCCGAGGCGTGGTTTATGCCGAAATCATGTTCGTCGTCGCCACCGTTCGGCTCGAAGGAGCGCAGCATGAAATATGGTTCGCTGCGAAGTCGCGTCTCCAAGGCGACAGCGAGCGTCAAATTGCTTCGTAAGCCCTCGACATATCGGCGGAGCCATTCATCGGGAATTTCGACCTCAGGGTAGGTCGGGTAATGAACTTCCCACGCAATGACGTTGTCGATGGACGCGGTCGGATCGACCGGTACGTCCGTCCAGGAGCGCCGTACCGCCAGTCGGGGTGCGGTTGCTTCGAATAGGCGCTGCATATGCCATTCGGACCAACCTCCGGAGGCAGTGGCGGAAGAAACGACGCCGTAGGCGGCGAGATCGTGCCCGCCATATCGTAGGTTGTTCTTTCGCTTCGCATCGACGAGGTCGCGCCAGGTCTGGCGCAACGCCGCATCGGCAGTTGGCGTTTCGAACGTTCGTTCGATCGCCTCGCTGAGCGCGGGGTGGAGATGATGCTGTCCGGCTGCCCACCACATAGCGAATGGCTGTTCGGCGACTCCGCCGAGCCAGTTGGACAAAATGAACTGCCGCGAAGAAAGTTGATGCGGATCCTGGGCACTTCCGCCACGCATGCTCGATCGCGGTATCGCGCTGTTCGGGTAGGTGTCGGTGGGCAGCGGCTCGAGAGCCGACCACGCACCGTCGGGTAGCGCTCGATCGCTTCTAGGATTTTGCGGGTTGCTCGGAGACGGTAGCAGATCGCTGTCGAGACCGAACTGCGCGAATGGATCGATCGCCGTGCCTTTTGGATCGATCAGTCGATCCGTCGGCGTGGCGTACCGGATCGCTGGGTCGAAGACGCCCAGCCATTGCGCGGGCGGCGTCGGCTTCGCGGCGAGAAAGGCACGAGCGCCTGCCTGGGACGATACTAAGTGCGCAATCTGACCACGTTCGAAGGGCTTTAGCGTCCCCGGCGGCTGTGACGCGAGCGCGGCGATACTATTATGCCAGGCTGCCGGATCGCGAGCGCGTTCCGCCCAGAGCGTGATTGTCGACCAGAGTTGGTCGAAGCGGTCGAACGGAATGGCGGTGACGCCCTTCTGCATCCAAAGCGCGGAAGCGGCTTTCGCGGCCCCGCTTTGGAAAGCGTATAACCGATCGCCGGCATAGTTTGGCCGCAACGCTTCGAGCAGGTATTTCAACGGTGGGTCGTCCGCAGAGTACCCGACGAAGACGATGCGAAACCGCTCGATCAGCGCTTGCATGAAGCGCGTTGCCCAGCCGTCAGAAAGATAGGCTCGGCCGAAGTCGGCCGAGGAGAGAACAAACTCTTCGCTGTCGATATCGTCGTACGCGTCGTTGACCTTGCCGTGCAGGTGCACGATCCCGCGAAACCCTGTCCCCTTTGACGGATTGGGAAACAGGGGAGGGACAAGGCAATCGAGCGGCGTTGACGCAGCGGCCTCGAAAAGCAAATCGAAATTGGTCGTTACCAACCGCGTGACGCCGTCTGGTCCGCGTGAAAGGTCGAGAAGCGATCGATGCGCATCAAGAATGGCAGTCTCAGGAGGTTTAACTGCCTTTGAGACCGCGCGCCGTACATCCTGCACGGGAAAGTCGCGCTCAAGCAGTCCGAAAATCTGGTCCGTGGCGACGACACTTCCCACACCAGCGATTGCCGGGAGGTTCTGCGCGATCCCCAAGACCTGGGCGGCCGTGCTCTCGCTCGGAACGCCCAATTCGGTGATCACGCGCTGGGCGAGCTGGGGAAAGGTCGGTCCGCCTGCCTGATGCAAGGACACGCCGGATCCACAAAAAAATATGACTTGGCCGTCGTCCCGCGCATCAAGCAGATCGCCGGGAATATCCGGGCCGTCGGCAGTAAACCGCATGCCGCCTTCATCCCCCTTCCGCAACCTACCGTAAAGTCGATCGCCTACTTCAGACGATCTCTTGATCAACGGTCAAGTGATCAATTTGCGGCGGGCAGCTCGCCGGTCTGATACAAAGAGCAGACAGTCGGCAGTCGGACCAGCCCCAGCCTCCGACTGCATCACCGGATCTTGCCCGCTTCTAGGAAGCTGAAGTTGCGGGACGAGCGTCGGGACAGGCAGAATCTGGGACATTTTTGCCATACAGCGCTGCTGCTACGAACGTCCGGCAATGCCGGTAGCTGCCATTCAACGGATCACTCGCCTGCGCGCTCCTTGACGCACAGGCGAGTGCCCTTTGCCGTTTCGG
>Ga0157369_10000759_pt1 | contig 41636 bp, 39 predicted proteins | sample C25metaG_FD_113461 | JGI IMG/M metagenome (GOLD analysis project Ga0157369, IMG submission 113461) | Corn rhizosphere microbial communities from Kellogg Biological Station, Michigan, USA - C2-5 metaG | ecosystem: Host-associated > Plants > Roots > Rhizosphere > Soil | place: USA: Michigan... | reverse complement strand
ATAGTACATTTGACGAAATTATCTTTTGTTAATAGTTTGTTTTTGTATTTTTTTATACATTTGCAAAAACACAAACAGATGAGAGACAAATTTTATTTATCTCTTGCCGCATTATTTTTTATAACTACAAATGCGCAAGTAGGGATTGGTATTAATACAGCCAAACCAAGAACTGACCTAGATGTAAACGGCAGTTTCAAATCCAATAATATTATTGCAGGGACTGTCGATCAGATCGGCTTAGAAGAGAAGGACAGGTATCTGTTGCTTACTCAAAACACTTCTGACAATAGTATCAAAAAAATTGATCCCAGGGTTGCCGGTAGTCCGGGTATTGCGACTATTGCAACTTATAAACTTACCAATGTTGGCGGAGATTGGGTAGAGCAATTTAATACCAGAATCAATACCACAGACTTTGCTGTCGTTATTCTTTCTGCCTATTTTGACAGAGATTTATCACTAGGCACTTCCGGTATTTTAGCAATGCCGTCTTTCGGTGTTAGGAATATTGGCGGTTTTTGGAATTTATATGCAGATTATTCAGGAATGTCTTCTTTGACAAATGGCACTTGGACATTTGTCTGTGCTATCTATCCAAAAAATTATGTGAAACTCTTCGGAGAAAGAACCAAGAGTCTTGGTAATACATCTTCGGGAACAGAAGCTACACCAATTTTAAATCCATAAAAACACAAATGAAAAATTATCTAATTATCCTTTTACCAATGGTATCAGGAATTTTATTCTCGCAAAATGTCGGGATAGGAACTATTTCTCCAACAGAAATGTTAGAGGTCAATGGAAGCGTTGCAGTTGGTACTTCGGTCTACGTAAATCCTAATACTTACACTGCTACTCCCAGTGGTTTCGATGTACTCGCAGTTGATCCGCAATCTGCCATAGTGAATGGAAAAGTAATGAAAGTGGAAACGCTTTATACACCGATCATTATACAGCCGTATTCTATCTCGAATATTTACAGAGATGATTTGAATAATCTGGATCTACAGATTCCATCGGACAAATATATGGTTGCAATTACAAATTTTGAGGCTGTTCCCAGTACTTCAAATTCTTCTCAGCCTAACAGTGGCATTTACTCAAATACGACAGTGAAGGGACATTTTGTAATCAGAACTTTTGAATCGGGTGGAACCTGGCGTGTTAATATAGGATATCCAACGCTGAATACACAATATACGAGTGGAAGGTATACCTATAACTTTGACGTGATTCTTCTCTCAAAAAGATTCTTCAAAGTTCTAAACGAATCTGTTACAACCTATAACCTCAATGGTGATATATCTGGCGATGCTGGAACAGCACCAAGCGGAATTTAATCATAAAACAAACACAAAATGACGAAAAAACAAATTATTACAGTAGTTACAGTTCTTTTTTTTGGTTTAATAAATGCTCAGGTTGGCATAGGAAAAGCCAATCCTGTACAAACATTAGACATTAATGGAAATATGAAACTATCCAATACATTATATCTGGAAAATCCTGGAGTACACACGGGTTCCTCCGTTAATTCTTATCTTATTGTGAAAGACAACAGTAATAATGTGATAAAAAGATATGTGCCCGAAACTTCCGATTACAGTGCAATCAATAGTGTGACTTATGCATTCACTGCGGTTAATTATTCGGGGTTGAGTAATTATGATACTGGGATTTCCGCATCGTCTTACTATTTGACAATTGGTGGTTATATCATCAGAGGAGGCGGAGATAATTCTAATGTTTATATTTCTGGAAGCAATAGTAATATCCCTTTATATTCGGCCAGAGCATTTGTCCAGAACGGAACTTGGAGATTAACATTTTTGCCCAATCACGGTCGTGTATTTACGGTGCCAGCAGATCAAACCCCTAAAAATATAGAGATGAGACTCAATGTGATCGTTTACAGAAGAGATATGTTGACTATTGTGAATCCGACTATCAATCTTAATATGAATGCAGACACGTCTGGTAATGGTACGGCAACACCACCCGAAAAAATGTAAATTAAGGATAAATTGAAAAAGCTGTTTATAATAAATTTAATCAGCTTTTTCTTTTTTATCAAATCTCAACATTCCTGGTTTATAATTAATGATGAAAACGCCACATATAATTAGCGCTGCTGCAGTAATGAATTTTGCAGAAATAACTTCATCTAATATCAGCCAGCTCAGAAAAATACTGATAATCGTATTCACATAAGATAAGATAGAAACCTGCGTTGGCAGTAATGTTCTAAGTAAATAATGATAAGCAAAAAAAGCAGTTACAGAACCGAAAACTGCGAGATAAACAATGGCCGAAATACTTTTTGCAGACCAGCTTTCAAAATCAATTTTGTCCGAAAACAGAAATGCAAAGATCAACTGAACAATTCCCGCAAATGCAAACTGATAAAAGAGATTCAGGAAGAGATTATTATTTTCCGAATGTATTTTTTTTGTATAAATCGTTCCGCCTCCCCAGCATAAAATTGCCAGAAGTAATATTAGCAATCCATTTCTGTAATCAGGGTTCGCAAGATCATTGATGCCATCCCAAAAAATAAAAACAACACCAAATAATCCCAACAAAAGTCCTGTTAAAGTTCGGAAAGTAAATTTTTCCATGCCAATGATCATACTTCCTATAAAAATAAAAACAGGAGAAAGCGCACTTATTAATGAAGTCAAACTGCTTGTCAAATCCTTTTCTGCTACCGTTGTAAGTCCGTTTGCACCAATCAGCATTAATGTGGAAAGCGTAAGCTGAATAGAAAGATTTTTCCAGCCGATCCATCTAAGTTCTTTCTTGAAAAATAAAATTGGCAAAAGGATCAAAGCAGCTAAAAATTGGCGAAATCCTGCAACAAACCAAGGCGGAACAGTTTCTACGCCGATCTTGATGCCCAGAAAAGTGGTTCCCCAAACTATGGCAACAATAAAAATACAGATAATGGTTTTGGAAGTCAAATCTTAAGAATTAAAAACAAAGATATTCCAAAATCCCGAGTTTTACTCATAAATCTTTATCTTTGGACATCTAATAAAACTTTAAAAATGGTAGGAATAATAATGGGCAGTCAAAGCGATTTGGCAATTATGCAGCAAGCTGCAGATTTTTTGAAATCTCTGGAAATTCCTTATGAACTTACCGTGGTTTCTGCGCACAGAACGCCCGAAAGAATGTTCGATTACGCAAAAACAGCGAAAGAAAGAGGACTGAAAGTCATTATTGCAGGCGCTGGCGGAGCGGCGCATCTTCCGGGAATGGTAGCGAGCTGTACGACTTTACCCGTGATTGGTGTTCCGATTTTATCTTCAAATTCCATCGATGGTTGGGATTCTGTTTTATCGATTCTTCAAATGCCTTCCGGAATTCCCGTTGCAACAGTTGCATTAAATGGAGCGACAAATGCAGGAATTCTTGCTGCAAAAATCATTGGAACTTCCGATATCGAAGTTTCCCAGAAATTGGAAATTTATCAAAATTCATTGAAGGATAAAGTTCTCGGAACTGTAGATGATATCAAAAAACTCCATCCGAACAAGTTTGATAAATAATTTTTGGGCAGCTATTTCCGTCTTCCGTTCCCAATCTTTTTTGCCTAAGCTTTTCCAGCCGCAAAAAAGGATTTCCACTCAAGCCGGGCTGCAGATTTGAAATAAAAACAACATTTCTGTATAAAAATACAATTTTGTCATTCCGTAGGAAACCTAACGAAGTGGTTCGACGAAGTCAACCTCAACAGTTTAGATTCCTGCGGAATGACAAAAAGATGAAAACTACTTATCCAAAATCCCCCGAATCTTATTGGCATTCGTAATCAATTCCTCCAAATATTCGAAATTCTCCTTTTCCAACGCAGACTTGAATTTTCGAAGCTGTGTAATATGTTCATTCAAAACATCCAAAACATTTTCCTTATTCTGACGGAAAATCGGAACCCACATTTCCGGATGTGATTTGGCAAGACGAACAGTGCTGGAAAAACCGGAACTCGCCAACTGAAAAATAGTATCTTCCTCACGTTCTTTTTCCAAAACTGTGTTCGCCAAAGCGTAAGAAGTGATATGCGAGATGTGCGAAATATATGCAGTGTGGACGTCGTGGGCATCAGCATTCATATAGATTGGGTGCATTTCTAGACTTTCAATCACTTTTTCTACTATTTCCAAAGCATCTGTATCCGAATCTTCTTTGTTACAGATTACAGCCGCTTTTCCTGCGAAACTGTCTTTGGTTGCAGATTGCGGACCCGAATTTTCCGTCCCCCACATCGGGTGGAATGCCACAAAACGTTTCCTGTTCGGATGATCTTTGATCGAATCTACAATCCCGGATTTTGTAGAACCAACATCCATCACAGTTTGTTTTTCATTAATTAAATCCAAAACCGATGGTAATATTTTTCTTGCCGAATCTACAGGAATTGCAATGATAATTAAATCGGAATTTTTCACACCGTTTTCCAGATCTGCTTTTTCATCAATGATATTAAGCTTCAGAGCACTGTTGAGATGTTCTTCATTCTGATCAATTCCATAAACGAAATCTGTGAAATTTTTGTTCTTTAATTTCAATGCAATAGATCCGCCGATCAATCCGGTTCCAATGATGCTAATCTTCTTCATAATATTTAAATTTTTAAAACAAAAAACCCCGTCATCAGGACGAGGTTTTGATATTTATACATACGAATCCTAATCCTTTTTGAGGGTCAAAATTGCGTAATAATATGTCGTGTTAATTGTTTTCACAGAACGAAGATAAACATTATTTTTTTAAATTTATTTATAACTCTTTTATCTTTTAGAAAGTTATCCGTATTATATTTCCAAACCCGCTGTGGAAGGGAGCCGGACGGTGCATCTCACCAGACCGCCCCGGTCATCTCTCCGGACCGCCCCCGTGCTTAAAGCAGACCGCCCCCGTAACTTCACGGGGGCGGTCTGCCGGATTACGCTCTCAGTATATCTTTGAGCATTATGGATTCGATATGATCAAAGTAGACGGAATGTCCGATAACCAGAGGCTTTTGGAATCGATGAGGTTTTTCCAGCTTTTGCTGCTGATTAACATTAAATCCTGTGACTGAAGAAAATCTTTCTCAATAATTTTTTCGTTGTAAAGCGTGATGTGATTTGGTGCGATATGTTCTATATTTCTGATTAATTCACGGATTTCGGTATTCTTACGGATTTGTCCGGCTGCGTCTAAGATAATCACTTGAGAATCGTTATTATTGATCAGGCGTTTTGCATATTCTACCAAAAAGAAATCATTAAGTTCAAAGATCGGGATGAATATTTTATCAGCACTTTCGAATTTTTTATCCACCATAATCCCGACAGGAATATTGGTTTTATCCAGAATACTCAATGTAAAATCATCAAAAGGCGATGAATTAAAAATGTAGGATTTTCCTTTTACAGTATTCAATAATTTCTCAGGATTAATGATTTTCGTTGTGAATCCAAGCAGTTTTCCAAGCAAGCTACCTTCATAAATCGATTTTCCTAACATCACAAGAAGCAAGTCGTAATGACCTTTGTTTGTAATGCTGATCAGATCATTCTCAATATCATTAGACGCTTTGAAAAGGGTAGTGACTTCCAGCTTCAACTCGTTAGAAGTATCGATTACATTTTCAAACATATCTTTTTCATAAACATCATTATCAAAAGCGTGAAGCTCATCAACCGGTGCAATTGTCATCGCTGTTATGCTTTTGTTGCTATTCATTTTGTTTGTGAAATTATCTGCCAGTTTCAGAAGCGTACTTCCGGATTCAGCATTATCGAAAGATAGAAGAACTTTATATTTTCCTCCGTTTTCCTCCATTTCTCCATCAGTCAAATCCTTTTTTCCTCTGAATATAAAATTAATCAAATCGAGAGCAGGACCAGTCATAAATGTGGTTACCAACGCCATTATAACCATCATCGCAAAGATTGACGGACTCAAAACGCCAAGATCGTAACCAATATTCAGAACAATTAATTCCATCAGGCCACGCGTGTTCATCAATGCGCCAATCGTAAGACTGTCCTTCCAGCTTATCTTCAGGAATTTTGCAGTTAAAGCACTTCCGATAAATTTTCCAGTTACAGCCGTGAGAATAATTAATCCTGTTATAAGCCAAAGATGACCGTCGTTCAGCAATCCGATTTGAGTTCTTAAACCAGTAAAAACAAAGAATAATGGAAGTAATAAAACCAGGGCAACATCTTCAACTTTCTCGATAAATAAGTTTCGGAATTTCACATTTTCCGGCATTATCGCCCCAGCCATAAAGGCTCCGAATAATGCGTGAATCCCAATAACTTCTGTTGCATAAGACGAAATTATTAATGTTAAAAAGAAAATCGCAACTATTGATTTATTAATGATTCCTTTTCCTGCTTGCAGTTCTCCGATTCTTTTCAGGAAAGGTCTCACGATTTTAATCATCAGGAAAACATAACCAATTGCCATCAAAATCACATAAATAGAACTGGCGAAAGATCCTGCTTTTACAATCGCAATCACAGCTGCCAAAATACACCAGGCTGTAATGTCATCCGCAGCTGCGCAAGTAATTACGATAGTTCCGAGTTTTGTTTTCTGAAGATTTCGTTCCTGAACAATTCTTGCCAAAACCGGAAACGCTGTGATACTCATCGCAATCGCAATAAACAAGGCAAACGAACTGAATTGAATTCCGTCCGGCGCAAATTCTTTATAAATGAAATATGATAGCCCGATTCCTAACGCAAACGGAATGATAATACTAGCGTGGCTGATGACAACTGCATCGTGTGCTTTTTTTCTTAGAACGCTGAGGTCCAGTTCCATTCCGACGATGTACATAAATAATATCAATCCTATCTGACTGAGAAACTGTAAGTTACCTAAAGATTCTTTCGGGAAAAGAAAGGCTGAAAATTCCGGGAAGTATAAACCAACTAATGACGGCCCCAAAACGATCCCTGCAATCATCTCACCAATTACTGAAGGTTGTTTCAGCTTCATACAGATCCAACCGAAAAGTCTGGCAACAAAAATAATTGTGATGATTTGTGCCAAAAGTAATGCGAGCGGATGATGAAGATTAACAAGAAAAGATTCTGTGAAATTTTCCCAAATCGTTCCTTTGGATTGCTTGATGATAATATTTTCACCAGCTTCCAGGGTTTTTCCTTCTACAATAAACCAATATATAAGTCCAGAGAAAAAGAGAATCGTAAGAACGTAAAAAATAATATTCCTGTACTTTTTCATAATCATTAATCTAAATTTTACCTTATTTCAAGATGCTAAGTTGAGAAGTTTTGATCAATATTAATTCAATCCTTTTTTAAAATGTAATGAAATTTGTAAATTATGTAATCAAATTATCTGAAGCGGTAGCCAAACCCAATTCCGATTTTCCATTTTCCGTCTGCGGTTGAGGTTTTAGCATTATAATAGAAGGGAATTTGCAATGCCAGTTTGTTGTAGGCAACCGTAATTCCTATTCCAAGATTAGGCGTGATAATACTGTTTTTGGTAGTTGCAGATTTATCTTCTTTGATTCTCATAGAGGGCAGCATTCCCAGAATCAATTTGGTTTGGTTGTGAACAAAATTAATATTCGGACCTGTGAAGTTTATAAATGCACCTTTGTCAACATAACCTGCAACAGCAATTCCGTCAAAAAATGAAACTTTGACTTTTGAATTAGTTTCTTGTGCAAAATTTATTATTGAAATAAATATTACAGTAAAACCGATTAGCTTTTTCATTCGAAATCTTTTTAAAATTTCGGCAAATGTAAGCGTACAAACTTTTCGAAATCTGATCCTGTAATGAAAGGGCTTTAAAATGTAACCAAATGTAATTTAGAATTTATCCGTCAAAGAATTCCTGTAAACCTCGCTGACATTTAGCTTTAACGGATTTCCACTGGTAGAATTAATATCAAGAATGATATCCGATGAGGAGAAAACTTTGATGTGGTGAATATTCACCATTTCCTTTTTATTGATCTGGACAAAATATTTCTGAGGCAATAATTCTGATAAATGCTTGAAACTTAGATTTTTTAAAATGATCTCTGAACCACTTTTCAAAATTAAATCTTTGTCGCGGCTGTCGATCTCAGAGGTTTTGATGTAAACGATTTCGTTCGTAAGAATAACCGTTTTCCCAAGATTTGTATTCCACTCGAAAAAATTATTTTTCTGCTGTTCGCTGAGAAGTTTTTCTGTCTTTTCAAGTGCCTGTTGCAAACGTTCTTTTTTGATTGGTTTCCTTACATAATCAACAACATCCAGGTCGAAAGCTTCTGCTGCATATTCTTTGTAAGCGGTCGTGAAGATGATTTTTTTTTCTTTGATAAGTTCTGCAACCTGAAGACCATTAATTCCGGGCATTTCGATGTCAAGAATGCAAAGGTCACAATCTATATCATCGATTTCCTGAAGAAAAACTTTTGGATTGTTGAACGCTTTAACGACTTCAACATTTAACTCACCACACAGCAATTTCAAGTAACTGATTGCCAGTAATTCATCATCCAGTATAACGCACTTTATCATAAAATTCTCCCAGATTGATTTTTAAATGAGCGGTGTAAATATCATTATTAATGCTTTTTGTCAGTTTATAATGGCTTTTGTAGATCATTTTCAGCCTTTGGTCAAAAGAGCCGCTTCCGAAACCACTGTTTTCTTTTTGCATCGGCGTTTTTTCGGAAATCTTGTTGCTAACTTTCATTTCAAACTGACGATTTTCCAAAGTTAAATTAATAGAAATAAATGAGTCCTGCGCAAGAAAATCGGTATGTTTGAAAGCATTTTCTATAAGATCAACAGAAATCAAAGGTGCGAAAATTTTTTCTGAATAAATGGAATCTTCCTTGTCAATTTTTGTTTTAATTCGAAGGTCAAAAAGTGGGTTGATTTTGATTTTATTAATATCAATCAGACTCATTGCAAAGTCAAGTTCGGCATTTGCGCTGACGTATTTGTTGCTGCTTTCGTAGAGAATGTAATCCAGAATATTGGCCAGTTTATCCAGCGAAATGTAAGTTTGATAAGCGTGCGATTGTACCGAATTCAGAATGTTTTTAAAAAGATGAGGATTAAGTTTGGTCTCGATGTGTTCAAGCCGGACATTTTCCAATTTGCTTTCAATCGCTTTATAATTATCCTCAAGAATATGGTTTTTGGTCTTCGTTGATTTGTATTTTCCATAAAGAAAAAAACATAAAACGATCAGAAGAAAAATGGCGAAAATCCCTCCAAACAGCAAATAATCCGGGAGTAATAAATTTCTGCCATTCATTGGATAGATGTTAGAAGTTAGGTTTTAGAAATTAGATTTAAAATTAATATTAAATCAACAGATCTATTTTATTTTTTTTAATCCTGTAAATTCTGCATTTTCCTTACATTTGGAATAATTGACCTCGAATCTTGGATTGTTTTTCGGGTAGAGCAGAAGATATTTCGGACAAGGTTTTTGTTGAGCTTTGCTTCTGTCGAAATCGATTTTTCCTGCAGAAATAATACTGTCTTTTAGGAATTGTTCTGAGATTTTATTGACTTCCATTTCTACCTGAAAATCCGGAGAATAGATGAAGTCTTTGGTCAATGTTTCTGCAATCACTCTGTCATTCGGAAAGTAAGAGCAAGTTGTTCCTTTTTGATTCAGAATAAAGAAAACGATCAATAATCCGGGAATAAGACCGATGGAATAGAATTTAAGTTTTTTGAACATTGTCTGGTCTTAGAAAATCAATAGATTAATATCGTGATAAGGAAGATCGAATCTGTTGCAGATCAGCTGTTTTGTGTGTCTTCCTTTGTACATGTAAAGCGATTGTTTGATCTCACTTTTATGAATCAGCATGTTTTCGAAACCGCCTTCTTCGTCGTAACCTAAAAGATAACTTAGGAAGAAATTGCTGACAGCTTTTGTTGTTGTTCTTGGCATTTTCGAAGTTAAATTAGGCAATCCGCAGTGGATGACGCCGTGTTTTACAACGAAAGGATTTTCAGTTGTTGTGAGTTCAGAAGTTTCGATTACTTTTCCGTTATCGATTGTTATGTCGATGATGACGCTTCCTTTTTTCATTTTCATTACCATATCTTCGGTAACGATTGGTGGAAGATTAAGTCTTGGCAAAGCGCCGATGACAACGTCGGCTCTCCTTAATGATTTGGTTAGTTCTTTAGGATCAATGATAGATGTCGGAACGCGGCTGTCAACCAAAGTATGAAGTCTGCGAAGCTTCGAAAGTGAATTATCAAAAACCTTAACGCTTGCACCAAGTCCGATTGCAGCTTTAGTAGCAAATTCGCCAACGATTCCTGCACCTAAAATCACAACTTCTGTGGGACGAACGCCGGTAATTCCGCCGAGCATCAATCCGTTTGACATTGCCAAAAGTTCTGAAGCGTATAAAATGGAAACACTTCCTGCGATTTCGCCGATTAATCTTACTAAAGACAATTGCTTGTACTCATCCATAATGAATTCGAAAGCAATAGCATTTACTTTTTTGCAAGCTAATTTCAGGAAATAATCTTTATCTCTAAGATTGATCTGCAAAGCCGAAATAAGATAGGTCATCGGTCTTAGATAATCGATTTCCTCTTCTGTGGGCGGATTTATTTTTAAAACAAGATCTTGCGCAAAAGCCACCTTCGGATCATTTGTGATCTCTGCGCCTGCTTCGGAATATAATAAATCAGTATAATGCGAACCCAAGCCCGTTCCGGCTTCGATGATTACCTTATGTCCATTATTTACCAGAATCTGAACAGCGTCCGGGATAATACATGTTCTTTTTTCGTTCAGGCAGGTTTCTTTCGGAATCCCAATGCTGAATGTTTTTCCTTTTTTTACAACTTCAAGTTTTTCTTCCTTGGGAATCAAATCTTCCTCGGTAAAAGGCGTAAATATGGTAGATGTACTGCTCATGAAAATGAATCGTTAATCAAAAATAAAGAACAAAGATAAAACAATTTAGTGTAAGGTTAATTAAATTCGATTTCTCTTCCTGATTCTGTATTGATAATACTCATTTCGTGAAAATCATAACCTTCGAGTTCATCAATATAGATTTCCGGCCATTCGATGATCGACAGATAGCAATTGTCCAGATATTCCTCGATCCCAAAATCATAAGCTTCTTCCACGGATCTTAGCCTGTAAAGATCAAAATGAAATACTTTTCCTTTTGGTGTGTCGTATTCGTTTACGATAGAATAAGTTGGTGACGAGATCTCGTCTGTACTTCCTAATTCTTTGAGAAGAAATTGAGAGAATGTTGTTTTCCCCGCACCAAGATTGCCTTTTAGCAATAGTATAGAATGTTTGATCTCGGGAATAATCTGTTTTACAACAGTATCCCATTCTGCTAGTGTATTGATGGAGAATTTCATTTTCATTTTTGCAAAATTAAAAATATCTGGAAAAATATACCTAAATATTATTAATGTAATATTAAGAACTTATTTAAAAATAGAAGTTTGAATTCGAATTGTTTCTGTTTATTTCAATATTATCAATCAATAAGATTTTATATTTTATTAATAGTCTTAAATAATATATTATTAATGAATAATTATTGTTAATATTTCAAAATAATTATATATTTGCAATGAACATAATGAAAAAAATCGATGAAAAAAAATTACCCTGCAAGGATAGGTCAAGGACTATTGATGTCTATTTTCTTTGCAAATTTTATGATTGTTAAATCTCAAACTGCAGCTTCCCAAACTTTCAATTTTACCAGTAATGGTGCCGTACAGACATTTACTGTCCCGTTTGGTGTTTCTTCTATTACCATAGAAGTCTGGGGTGCGGGTGGAGGTGGTGCCGGCGCAGCCACTACCAATGGACGTGCCGGAGGGGGTGGAGGAGCATATTCCAGAACCACATTAGCCACAACTTCGGGAACTAATTACAGTTTGGTAGTTGGGCAAGGAGGTGTAGGAACTTCCAACCCTGGTGGTGCTGGTGGTAATTCATCTTTTTATACTGCGCCATCAACAATTCATGCTTTAGCTGCCGGCGGCGGTGGCGGTAATGGAAACACAGGAGGAGCAGGAGGTACTGTTGCTGCATCTACAGGAACAACAAGATTTGCCGGAGGAGCTGGAGGAACAGGTATTACAACTGGTTCCGGTGGAGGTGGGGGTGGATCTGCCGGAGCCGGAGGAGCCGGAGGAGCTGGAGGAAACGGCTCTGCGGGAACAGGAGCAGGAGGAACAGGGGGTGCTGCAGGTGCTACTGCAACAGGTTTTAATCCTGGAGCTATTGGAGGAACCGGAGGAACAAGAGGTAATACAAATGCAACCACAGGAACTACTCCCGGGGCCGGAGGTGGTGGTAGAAGTTCTAATGCCACAAACGTTAATAGAAATGGAGCAGCTGGTGCTAATGGTAGAGTTGTTATTAACTATGTTATAAACTATATAGATCTCAGCGTAACCAAAACTGCTTCCAATCCCAGTCCGTATGCCGGCGATGCTATCACATTTACCATTAATGCTAAAAATAATAATTTAACTTTAGCAGCTTCCAATGTTATATTGACAGATCTTTTGCCAACAGGATATACATTTATCTCTGCAAATCAATCCGGTTATAACAATTCTACAGGTATCTGGACTATCGGGAGTTTAGCAGCCAATACTACCACAACATTAACTATAACCGCTATAGTAAACGACTCAGGTATTTATAACAATACTGCAACAATTAGTTCCGATACAATGCCTGACGACATTTCAGCAAATAATTCTGCTACTGCAGCTGTAACAGTTTGTAAAGGCGGATTTACAGCACCACAAGTAAAACAATAACCTACGATGAAAAAAAACATGTTAATTTTCAATAATTGGATATTTGGCCTGTTATTGATGTTTCCTATTTTGTTCTTTGCTCAGGAAGGAACAAAACAAATTTCTCCTGATCCTACCAAGCTTTCTGGTCTGGATTATAACCCGGCTATTCTTTATGGTTCGTACTTCAATGCGCCAGAAGATAATGAGATACACTTTACAATTAATAATTTTTCTACAGAAAGATTTTATTTTGGATTCAGCTGGGCAGAGTATGCTAATACGGCTGCTGCAAATACAGCATTAAATTACAGTACAAGAAATAGTTTTTTCTATTACCGGATCTTAGATTCTGGGGGTAATGTGATGGTGGCTCCTACATTGATGTCGAGAGCAGCTACTAATGCTCCCGGGCAAATATTAACATATACAGAAGCAGTCAACGGTCCTAGAATTGGAACTTTAAATCCTACTGGTTATCTTCCTATTTCTTACACACCTACTAAAAATGACACTTTTACAATAGAATATTGGAGAGGTACATCTGCTACAAACTCTACGATGGTAAATACAGAAGCTGTATCTCCATTATTTGACTTTACAGTTGCAACTTCTACTGCATCTACATATACTTTTATTCCCGGAAGAGTTTTCGCAACCAAATGGGGATTGGCGACAACACTTAATAACGGAAGTGGGCAATATGCTACTAACATTAACGCTGCAGGTACGCCTTCATTTTACGTCTATACTGATACCAACAATGTTCTGAAATTAGAATTTCCGGGTCTTCAACCTTTGAGATATGTTATTGGAGCCAATAATTATGGTATTACAGATACCAATAATTTCACTTCCGACAGAAGATCTATAAACAGTGGTGCCAATGCTCCTTCACTCCCGGGAGGTTTTAATGTTTTCCTTAATGCTCCGGATCCTAATGTATTTCCTTATGGTGTTGTGGAAGGAGGACCACCATCATTTAATACTTCAATAATTACTCCGGTAAATGCTTGTAATACAGCTCCTTATTATATTAATTTTATAACGCAGGAATATGGGGATTACAGGGTTATTATAAAAGGTACCGGTTTTACGGATAGAATTTTATACTTCTATAATTTAGCGGCAGGTAACTATAGTATGGAATGGGATGGTAGAGATGGTGCGGGAGTTTTGTTTCCTATTGCTAATACACTAACTTTTGAGCTGACGGCATTTTCTGACCGTTTCAATGTTCCTATATTTGATGTTGAACTTAATACGGGAGGAACCAAAGTAACTACTATTGCTCCGGCAGGAATGCAGGTTTCTAATTTATTCTGGGATGACACAGGTTTAAGTCCTTTTAATACTGGCACGGCAGACGGTAACAATACAGCAGCGGGAACTAATAACTCGACCATTGGAACAGCTTCACCGGCACACACATGGACAGTTGGGACAGCTACAGATTATTGGACTTATTATGGTAATGCTCGTACAGTTAATACTTGGGGATATTTATACTATCAAACATTTACCGGAACTTCCAACCTTCTTTGTGCAGATTTAACAATTTCAAAAACTGTTGATAATGCGACGCCAACTATCGGGAATAATGTCATTTTTACTATTACAGCAACTAATTTGGTTTCTGGATCTACAGCAACTACAGTAGCTGTAAATGATGTAATTCCTGCAGGCTTTACTTACGTTTCTTCTACACCTTCTGTAGGCACAATTACAGGAACACCTCCAAATATGACGTGGAATATTGGAAACTTGGTAAATGGAACGCCGCGTACAGCTACAATAACAGCTACAGTGAAAGCGGACACACATTATACAAACATAGCAAACATAAGTACTGTAAACTTCGAAACGAATTATAATAACAATACGGCTTATGTAAAAGTAGCGCCTGCGGTTATGCCGGAATTCACAGCGACAAATATTTGTCCAACGCCAGATATAGATGTAGTTCCTCCAAAAGGTATTCAGCTGAACGATCTGCATTTTGGGGCTGTTCCACCAGGTTCTGCTTTAGTTTGGTTCAATAATGCGGCCCATACAGGAGCAGCACTTACGGATACATTTATAACGTCTTCAGGTAGCTTCTATGCATTCTATTATGATTCTGTGGGCAATTGCTATAGTCCTGCTTCTGCAAAAGTGAATATAATAGTTCAAGATTGTAAATGCAGAAAAAGCCCTACACCCGGAACACCAGATGGTTATACCAAAGTAGGTATTTCTACACAGGCTACAAAAACTTCCAACTGGCCGGAAAATGTAGCAAATGGATTTATCGCTATGGAATCTACAGACAAAGGATTCGTAATTACTAGAACTACAACCGCTAGCATTACATCGCCAATAAGAGGAATGTTAATTTATGATACAGTAAACAACTGTTTCAGTTTGTACAATGGGACAAGTTGGCATTGTATTTCTCAAACTTGTAACGAATAATGATCTTAATTATGAAAAATTTTAATTTAATAATAATTCTGCTGTTCAATTTTTTTTGTTTTACTGTTAATGCACAAGTTGCTATTGGAAAAACATCTGTGGACGGCTCATCGATATTAGATTTTCAGGCAAATACTACCAAAGGAATTATTTTGCCAGCCTTAGCTTCTGCACCTACAGTGCCCGTCAACGGAACTTTAGCTTTCTATAGAGCAGATGCAATCGTATATATGCGCCAAAATAATGTCTGGATTCCTTTGACAGAAGGGAATGGAAGTACAGCTGGATTAATTAATAATACAACTGCTGAAGTAGGAAACGGTGTTGTAATGGGAGCTGCAACAAGTTCTGTTGCAGGGGTGTTGGTTTTAGAATCTTCGTCATTGGCGCTAACTTTACCTAAAGTTGACAAACCTCATCTTAATGTGAAATCGCCTTACCCGGGAATGATTTGCTACGATACAGCTAGCAATACAATTGCAGTTTTCGATGGAGCCTACTGGAATTTCTGGAAATAAAACATCAATGATTTAATAACTGGAAATCCCCAATTCGGGGATTTTTTTTGTTTACAGATTTAAAAATTCTAAATTTACATTGTGATTACAAAGGAAACCATAGATCAGATTTTTTCCACTATCCGGGTAGAGGAAATTATCGGCGAATACGTTCAACTGAAAAGAGCAGGCTCGAACTTCAAAGGTTTAAGTCCTTTTCACGAAGAAAAATCGCCGAGTTTTGTAGTTTCTCCAAGCAAGCAGATCTGGAAGGATTTCTCCACAGGAAAGGGTGGAACTGCAATTTCTTTCTTGATGGAAATCGAGAATTTCACTTATCCCGAAGCGCTTCGACACGCCGCAAAAAAGTACGGGATCGAAATCAAAGAAGATGTAAAAGAATATTCCGAAGAACAGATACAAGCGCAGACAGAACGTGATATTCTGTACAAGATTCACGAGATTGCCAACGATTTTTTCCAAACACAGCTTTGGGAATCTGAGGAAGGTCAAATGATTGCCTATTCTTATTTCAAGGAAAGAGAACTCCGTGATGATATTATTAAAAAATTCCAACTCGGCTATTCTCCTGAAAAGAAAAATGCCTTCACCGAATTTGCTTTGGACAAAGCCTATTCCAAAGAAATTTTAGAAAAATCAGGACTTTCAATCTTTCCTGAAAATACGCCTTCTGGAATTGATAGATTCCGTGATCGCGTTGTTTTTCCAATCCACAGTTTCTCAGGTCGGGTTTTGGGTTTTGGAGCAAGAATTCTCAAGAATAATGTCAAAACGGCAAAATATCTCAATTCTCCCGAAACTGAAATTTACCATAAATCAAATGTTCTTTACGGACTGAATCAAGGGAAACAAGCCATTTCCAGAAAAAATCTCTGCCTTTTAGTAGAAGGTTATATGGATGTGGTTTCGCTTCATCAAAGTGGAATTGAAAACGTAGTCGCAAGTTCCGGAACGTCTTTGACAACGGAACAAATAAAATTAATAAAACGACTCACCGAAAACGTAACAATTCTCTTCGATGGCGACAATGCAGGGATAAAAGCGAGTTTCCGAAGCATCGATATGTTGCTTTCCGAAGGAATGAACATTCGTGTTTTGCTTTTTCCAGACGGTGATGACCCAGATTCTTTTGCGAGAAAACATCCGCAAGAATTTGTCGAGAATTTCATTGACAAGGAAGCTAAAGATTTTATTGATTTCAAAGCTGAGATTCTTCTCAAAGAAGCCAATGATGATCCCATCAAAAAAGCAGAAGCTATCCGTGATATTGTAAAATCCGTAGCTTTTGTAAAAAATGATTTGAAACGCGAGGTTTATCTGAAGGAAGTTTCGAATAAATTTGGTCTCAGTGAGCAGAGTTTGTTCAATGAACTTCAAATCCATAAAAATTCTGCCGAGCAGGAGAGAAAGCCATCATCGTTTCAAGAAAAACAAGCGCCTCAGAAATTAGAAGTCGTTCAGGAAGCTTTGGCTACGATCAATCCGCTTTTGATGCTTGAGGAAAAACTGGTAGATCTCATGCTGAAATATGGCGATCTCATTCTCAACAGAAAAGATCACGAGGGCAACGAATATCAAATCACGGTCATCGAAGAAATTCTAAATCACTTGGAGGAAGACGAATGTGAAATTCAACTCAATATCAATCAAAAAATAATTTCCGAGATCAAAGAAGGAATCGAAAAAAAGGAACTGCGTTCAGGCAAGTTTTTCTTTAATTTTATGGATGAGGAAGTTTCCGGAAAGTTGGCAAATGCACTCATTGATAATTACCAGACCAGCAATTGGAATCAATATAATATCTACTTCAGTTCCGAGGAAGAAGTCGTTCCAAAAATGGTTTCAGATATTGTCTTGAGACACAAAAGAGAATATGTGGTGAAGATCATCAATGACCTCAAACATTCGCTGAATACAGAGGAAGATGGAACGCCGATCTATCAACAGATTATCCTTCTCACACAATTAAAGAATAAATTAGACGGCGAATTATTTCGTATTTTGTGACAGAAAGTCCTACTTTAGCAAAGGAATAGAAATTGCAAACTCAACAGAGATTATAAAAAACAACCACAGATAATATGGACATTAAAAAAGAATTCAGAGATTTCTCAGTAAAACATTTGGGAAACAACGGTCTGGTAACAGATCAATATATGGGAATGTTTAACCCGACCAACCTGACGCCTTACATTATGGAGGAGCGCAGAATGAACGTGGCACAGATGGATGTTTTCTCCCGATTGATGATGGACAGGATCATTTTTCTGGGAACAGGCATCGACGACCAAGTGGCAAATATCGTGACAGCACAGCTACTTTTCCTGGAAAGTTCTGACTCCGCAAAAGATATTCAGATCTACATCAATTCCCCTGGTGGAAGCGTTTACGCAGGATTGGGAATCTACGACACAATGCAGATTATCAAGCCAAACGTAGCGACAATCTGTACAGGAATCGCAGCATCAATGGGCGCAGTGCTTTTGGTAGCAGGTGAAAAAGGAAAACGTTCTGCGTTGAAACATTCTAGAGTGATGATTCACCAGCCAAGCGGCGGCGCACAAGGTGTAGCTTCCGATATGGAGATCAACCTGAGAGAGATGTTGAAGTTGAAAAAAGAACTTTATGACATCATTTCCGACCACTCCGGACAAACTTACGAATGGGTAGAAAAGGCGTCTGACAGAGATTACTGGATGACCTCTACCGAAGCCAAAGAATACGGAATGGTAGACGAAGTTCTGGAAAGAAAATCTTAATATATTAAATATTAAAAAACAACAAAACCTGATTCAATTTGAGTCAGGTTTTTTTATATATTATACTTTATACATAATACTTATTACAAATTTTTTTGGCAGCTATTTCCGTCTTCCGCTCTCAAACCTAACGAAGTGGTTCGACGTAGTCAATCTTTTTGCCCTCGCTTTTCCAACCACAAAAAAGGATTTCCGCTCAAGCCGGGCTGCGATTCGCAAAGTAGAAACATTTGTCCTTCAATTTCAGATTTGTAATAAAATTGAGAGTCATTAATTAGACTTATTACATAATACATTGTACAATCTATATTTTACAAAAAAACATTTTGCAGAAAATCTCAATTTCACTACTTTTGAACCATCAAATTTAATTACATGAAAAAATCAGTGATATTGTTGGCTTCCGCTATTATACTTGTTTCTTGTGACATTCCTGCAGGAGGTAACAAAGGACGTATTAAAAAAACAGACGAAGTTGTCAGATACGATGACCCAAATGCACCACACGGAACTTACAAACCAACAGCTGACACAACAGCAGCGGTTCATACTGCAGCAGATACAGCAAAAGCAGTAGTTGCTCCAGAAGCTAAACCAGCAACTGCAGAAGCGCCAAAAGCTGAGCACTAATCAGAATTTTATAAAAATATTATAATAAAAAATGTCTTGCGTTTGCAGGACATTTTTTATTTTTACGAACCTTAAAAAATTTAAAAGATGAATAATAATTCAAATTAGTCATTGTTTGTCTTTGTTGAGTTTTACGCCTTTGCGAACTTAAAATATTTTCAATAATTTCAAAAAAAATCTTTGCGCACTTTGCGTTCAAAAAATAATTATAATTAAAAATGAGTACAACACAAACATACATCAGCGAAAACAAACAACGTTTTCTGGACGAACTTTTCGACATTCTTAGAATCGCATCCATCAGCGCAGATCCAGCTTACAAATCAGAAGTTCTGAAATGTGCAGACGAAGTGGCAAGACATCTGAAAGTTGCCGGAGCAGATAACGTGGAAATCCTTAAAACCAAAGGTTATCCAATCGTTTTCGGCGAGAAAATCATCGATACCAATTTACCAACAGTTTTAGTTTACGGGCATTACGATGTTCAGCCAGCGGATCCTTTGGAATTGTGGACAAGCGATCCATTCGAACCGGTTGTAAAAACGACCGAGCTTCATCCGGAAGGTGCGATCTTCGCAAGAGGTTCTGCGGATGACAAAGGCCAGTTCTTTATGCACGTAAAAGCTTTTGAAGCTATGATGAAAACGGATTCTTTACCTTGTAATGTTAAGTTTTTGATTGAAGGTGAAGAAGAAGTTGGTTCAGCAAGTCTGGCAGATTTCCTTGAAGATAATAAAGAGAAGTTGAGTTGCGATGTGATCTTGATTTCCGACACCCATATTTATTCCAATGAACAGCCGACGGTTACAACTGGTTTGCGTGGATTAAGTTATGTTGAGGTCGAAGTTGAAGGTCCAAATCGCGACCTACATTCCGGACTTTATGGTGGTGCTGTTCCAAATCCTATCAATGTTTTATCAAAATTAATTGGCGATTTGATTGATGATAAAGGACACATCACAATTGATGGATTTTATGACAATGTCTTGATTGTTTCGGATGAAGACAGAGCAGAAATGAACAAACTGAAAGACGATCAGGAAGGTTACAAAAAATCAATTGGACTTAATGATATTCAGGGAGAAGAAGGTTACACGACTTTGGAAAGAGCTTCAATTCGTCCAACTTTGGATGTCAACGGAATCTGGGGTGGTTATACTGGCGAAGGTGCTAAAACTGTGATCGCTTCAAAAGCTTTTGCCAAGATCTCAATGCGATTGGTGCCAAACCAGACACCTGAAGAGATCACAGAAAAGTTCACAAAATACTTCGAAAAAATAGCTCCGAAAAGTGTGAAAGTAAAAGTAACGCCACATCACGGCGGAATGCCTTACGTTCTGGAAAGCGATACCAAAGAATTCCAGGCAGCTAAGAAAGCAATGGAAAAAGCTTTTGGAAAAGAAGTTTTACCGTACAGAAGTGGTGGAAGTATTCCAATTACATCACTATTCGAAAAAGTGCTGGGCGCAAAATCTGTATTGATGGGATTCGGTTTGGATTCAGACGCGATCCATTCGCCAAATGAACATTACGGACTCTATAACTATTACAAAGGAATAGAAAGTATCCCTTACTTCTTTGAATATTATTCTGGGACGTAATTAAAATTGAATTATGAAAAAAAAACTACTTTATATTATTACAGTTGTAACCTCGATTTGTATCTCGGCGCAGGTCTTAGAGCAAAATGATTTTGAATCTCTTGCTTGGGGCAATTTAAATGGGCAAGGCGGTTACACAACCTCTGGAGCCACAGATTATTTTAAAGTTGTAAAAATAGATGATGAGCATAATAAATCTGTCCAAATAACAGGTCCGCAATTTGCCACGCAGAGATTTAGTAGTTTTTTCATGACAAACGGCTTAAAAAATAATTGGAATAATAGAATTGTCGGGAATGATGCCATTAGATTTTCAGGGGAGTTTCATACGGGCACGTCACAGTTTATTACTGGTGCTGGGGACTTCGGATCTTTGATAGAAGATGAAAGTTACCAAGAAATAATAGGTCTTAGTTATCAATTTGGGACTAAAAAGTTGCAAGGTTTTGTGAGAGTCAAAAGAGATGGAGTTTTCAGCAGGTTTACCATTGACTTAGGAACTCAAAAATATGAGACCAAAACTTGGATTCCTGTGAGTTATGCCTATAATTATAATACAGGAGAAGCTTTTTTTACAACGCCAGAAGGTAACTATACTATCAAATCTGGAAACTTCAATGGTTATGAGATAGAGGTTATTCCTCAGCAAAAACCAATGTTCTTAGAATTTAGAAGTGCTGCAAATGGAGGTAATACGCTCAATCATATCAACTCATATGATAATTACAATGTAGAAGCAATAAAGCCAATTATTCTATGCTACTTCAGAAAATAAATATAAATCCAATATATCAATTTATCCTAATCCTTCACAAGATTTTGTGAATATATATTCAAAAGAGATTGTTTTATCTGTTAAGATTATTGACGAATCCGCAAGGCTAATAAAAGAAATAAAATCTGGTAATAAAATAGATGTAAGGTCAATAGAAAACGGTATTTATTATCTTGAAATTAAAACAGACAATGATTTTCAAATATTAAAATTTATAAAAAAATAATAATGAACAACAAGTCAAAAGTCACATATATCACAGGTGGAACCAAAGGAATCGGTTTCGGAATCGCAGAAGTATTGTTGAAAAACGGTCACAAAGTAGCCATCAGCGGAAGAAAACAAGAAGATGTCGATAAAGCTGTTTCGGAACTTAAAGTAATTTCAGAAAGTATTTTCGGAGTAAGTTCAGACGTTCGGAATTTTGAAGATGAAGAGAATGCCGTTTCTAAGATTAAAGAAAGATTCGGAAGTCTTGATGTTGTGATTGCTAATGCAGGTTTAGGAATCTTCAAACCGGTAGATGAATTGAGCATCGAAGATTGGAACTCGATGCAGGAAACGAATCTGACAGGCTGCTTCTACTCATTAAAAGCCTCGGTTGAAGAATTGAAAAAGTCGGAAGGTTACTATATCACAATCGCCAGTCTTGCGGGAACCAACTTCTTCGAAAACGGCGCAGGTTATAACGCTTCGAAGTTTGGTGTTGTTGGCTTCACTCAAGCTGCAATGATTGATCTAAGAAAATATAATATCAAAGTTTCTACGATAATGCCGGGTTCTGTAGCGACAAATTTTAACGGAAATGTCCCTTCTGAAAAAGACGAATGGAAAATCCAGCCGGAAGATTTAGGAAATCTAATTCTCGATCTTTTGAAAATGAATCCGCGAATGCTGCCAAGTAAAATAGAAGTAAGACCAAGTCAGGTCAAGAAATAATTGACTTAAAATTAAAATTTGTCTTGTTTAAGTTATAAAAAATGTGACTGACTTTTCATCAAGTTAGTCAGTGTTTATCGGCTTTATTATTTATAAATGTTCTAAATACCCGATTAATAAAGGCTTACAGAATCCTATTTAATAAATAACAATAAATTATGCATGCATAGTATTTTTTATATAAATTAGCCAAATTCATATAACAAAATATATCACAATAAAATGAAAATATTAGTTTGTATCAGTAGTGTACCAGACACTACCAGTAAAATTAACTTTACAGCAGACAAGTCTGCATTCGACAAAAACGGAATCCAGTGGGTTATAAATCCATTGGACGAATTTGCTTTGACAAAAGCTATAAAATTACAGGAATCTCAAGGCGCAACTGTTACTGTTGTGAATGTTGGCGATGCAGGAACAGAAGCGGTTATCAGAAAAGCTTTAGCAATAGGAGCGAATGATGCCATCAGAGTAAATACAGAAGCAAAAGATAGCTTTTCTGTGGCTAAAGAAATTGCAAAAGTAGCTCAGGATGGCGGTTATGAATTGATCTTAATGGGAAAAGAATCCATCGATTATAATGGTGGAGCAGTTCCTGGAATGGTTGCTCAATTGCTTAATTTTCCATTTGTGAATGCATCTGTTGGATTGGAAGTTAATGGCTCAGAAGCGACTGCAGTAAGAGAGATCGAAGGTGGAAAAGAAACAATTTCCGTAAAATTACCGGCTGTTGTCGCAGGACAAAAAGGTTTGGTGGACGAAAAAGATCTGATCATCCCGAATATGAGAGGTATCATGTCTGCAAGAACAAAAGCATTAGTTGTTGTAGAACCATCTAACTCAGAAGTAAAAGTTGAAGCGGTTTCTTTTGACAGCGTTGCACCAAGAGCAGCCGTGAAATTGGTTTCTGCAGATAACCTGGACGAATTGGTAAGATTACTTCACGAAGAAGCAAAAGTGATCTAATCTTTTAATCATTTAATTTTTTAATCTTTAAATCAATCAAAATGGCAGTATTCGTATACGCAGAAAATATAAACGGAATTTATAAAAAAGCAGCATTTGAAGCCGTTTCTTATGCAAAAGCAATTGCAGCAAAAACCGGAGATTCAGTGACTGCAATTTCCATCAATCCTACAGATTCTTCAGATTTACTTTACAAATATGGCGCAGATAAAGTCATTAATGTAAAAGATGCGGGTCTTAAAAATTTTAGTTCAAAAGCTTACGCACAAGCAGTAAATGAGGTTTTCGACGGTAATGTAATCGTTTTTCCTCATACTACAGATGCATCTTCAGTGGCTCCGATGTTGGCCATCCAGAAGAATTATTCTTTGATTACCAACGCAATCGAAGTTCCGGAAAGTACTTCGCCTTTCCAGGTTAAAAGAAGAGCATTCTCAGGAAAAGGATTTATGCACGCAAAAGCTGATGCAGCGGGCGTTATCGTAACAGTTTCTCAAAATGCTTATGGTGTTAAAGAAAACGCAGCGTCTGGTTCAGAAGAAGTGAAGGAATTGAGCATCGCAAATGAAGATACTAAGGTTATCAACCACGAGCAGTCTTCCGGCAAGCTTGATCTTAAAGAAGCAGAAGTTGTAGTTTCCGCAGGTCGAGGTCTTAAAGGTCCTGAAAACTGGGGAATGATCGAAGATCTGGCAAACGTTTTGGGCGCAGCAACAGCTTGTTCCAAACCAGTTTCCGATATCGGCTGGAGACCTCACACAGAGCACGTTGGACAAACTGGGAAAGCTATTTCTCCAAATCTTTACGTTGCGGTTGGTATTTCCGGTGCGATTCAGCATTTGGCGGGTGTCAACAGTTCCAAAACAATTGTTGTGATCAATAACGATCCGGAAGCACCTTTCTTCAAATCCGCGGATTATGGAGTAGTCGGCGACGCTTTCCAGATCATTCCTGTATTGACGGAGAAAATAAAAGCTTTAAAAGGAGCATAGTATTTTTCAAAATAAAATCAAAACCTGAGTCATTGGCTCAGGTTTTTTTATACATTTTACTTTTTACAAAATATATTTTACAATTATTTGGGGCAGTTTTATCCGCCTTCTACTCCCAAACCTAACAAAGTGGTTCGGCGTAGTCAATCTTTTTTGCAGACGTTTTCATTTTAATTAGGACATGGGATTACGCAAAAAGGATTTCCGTCCAAGTCGGACTGCGAAGATTCTGCGTTCAAAATCAATGCGTTATATTTTATTAAAGTTTGGCATTTTGAAATAAATACTTTTTACATCGTACTTTCTACATAAATACGATGCAAACCACGTAAAAATCAACAATTTCTCAATGAAAATTACCAAAAAATTTTATATTTGCTAAATGGATTATAAAAAATTAATCATACGGGGAATCTCATACAGCCAAACCCAATCGGGAGCTTACGCGCTGTTGCTGGAACATGAAGAAACATCAGTCAAACTGCCTGTTGTTATAGGAAATTTTGAAGCTCAATCCATTTCTTTAGGATTAGAAAAAGACATCAATCCACCGCGTCCTTTGACGCATGACTTGTTCACGCAGTTCGTGAAAAATACAAACTTCAAGATCGAATCCGTCATCATCTATCAAATAAAAGACGGCGTTTTCTTTTCAAATATCAATTTTAAAAATCCATTATCGGACGAAGAACTGATTTTGGACGCCAGGACTTCCGACGCTGTTGCAATGGCTGTTCGTTTTGATGCTCCAATTTTTACAACTTCCGATGTTCTGAATGAAGCCGGAATTTTATTGGAACTAGATGAAACACCAAAAGTAGGAGATGAGGAAACCGAATCCGATGAAGTTTCAGATTTCAACGATCTGTCAGGAATTTCTTTAGAAGAACTGAATCAATTATTAGCTGATGCTGTGAAAGAAGAAGATTACGACACGGCGCTCAGATTACAGGAGGAGATCAAAAGAAGAAACAAAAAAATCGATTAACCAATACTAAATATCATTTTATATAATGAGTCTAAAATTACGATTGACTATACTTAGCTTTCTGCAATTCTTTGTTTGGGGAGCTTGGCTGATAACGATGGCAAACTTCTGGTTTGGAACCAAACATTGGGATGGGACGCAGTTCGGAGCTGTTTTCGGAACGATGGGAATTGCTTCGATTTTTATGCCAACCATCACAGGAATTATCGCAGATCGCTGGGTCAATGCGGAAAGGATATATTCTGTTTTACAGATTTTTTACGGTATTGTGCTTTTCATTTTGCCACACTCAGAAACGCCGGACTCATTCTTTTATATTATGCTTGTGGCGATGTGCTTCTATATGCCAACTATTGCTTTGACCAATTCTATTTCTTATACAATTCTGAAAAACAGCCACTTGGATGTTATAAAGGATTTTCCGCCAATCAGAGTTTGGGGAACGGTAGGTTTTATCGTAGCGATGTGGATTACTAATTTGACGGGAAACAAAGCGACAGAAGGGCAATTTTATATTGGCGGTGCTGCTGCAATTCTTTTAGGATTATATGCTTTGACATTACCTAAATGTCCGCCTCAAAAATTAATAGATAAAAGTGCGCCTCTTTCTGAGCAGCTTGGACTAAATGCTTTCAAGTTATTTGGTAATTTCAAAATGGCTTTGTTCTTTTTATTCTCTATGCTTTTGGGTGCAGCTTTACAGTTAACGAATGCTTACGGAGACGTTTTCCTGAGCGAATTTGCTAATTTTCCAAAATACGCCAACTCAATAGTTGTAGAAAAATCAACTATTATTATGTCTATTTCTCAGATTTCTGAAACCTTATTTATTTTAGCAATTCCATTCTTCCTGAGAAAATTCGGAATCAAAAAAGTGATGCTGATAAGTATGTTTGCCTGGGTTTTACGTTTTGGATTATTTGCTTTTGGAGATCCTGTGAATGGTCTTTGGATGATTATCCTTTCTTGCGTGGTTTACGGAATGGCATTTGATTTTTTCAATATTTCGGGTTCTCTTTTTGTGGAAACTACTACTGATAAAAAGATACGTTCCTCTGCTCAAGGTTTATTTATGATGATGACGAATGGTTTTGGAGCTGTTATTGGAAGTTATATTGCAGGTTGGGCTATTGATAAATTTTTTACAATTCGATTCACAACAGTTTCCGAGCTTTCAAGTTATTTGCAGACAACGCCGGACAATAGTACTTTCTTAGGAATTCTGAAAAATTCATTTAATTCTGCAGTTAATCCAGATGGGACTTTATCTAATATCGTATTTGTAAAAGACTGGAATCACATCTGGCTTTATTTTGCGGCGTATTCATTGGTTATTGCTATTCTTTTTGGTTTGTTTTTCAGACATAAACATTCCATTGCTGACGTTGAAAACATTAATCATTAAATAATCTGTAATAATATTGGCATATTTTTGTATGTTTATAGGAAAATAAGTTTTATGAGAAAAATAATAACAAATATATTAATGGTTTCAGCTTTTCTGGTTGCAGGAAATTTGATGAACAGTTGTAGCAAAGTTGAAGATCTTATTGAGGATATTTCTATTCCAATTCCTTTTTCTGTACCTGTTAGTTTTGATGCAGAGATTCCTTTAGCAACAGCAAATACCACAGATTATGTAACGTACCCGGAAATTCCGTTAAATTTGGATCTGGACGCAAAAATTAAAGAACAATATCCTTCTTTATCTATCAATAATTTGAAATCAGTAAAATTGGCTTCGTTTAATATTCAATATGTTTCTTCAACTGGAGGTGTTAAATTGGATGCTATTAAGAATGCTGAGATCTATATCAAAACGCCGTCTTTAGAAAGAAAATTAATAGCTAAAGTGACTGATAATTTAAACGAGACAATTTTAAGTTTTACACCGGAAACAACAGATAATGAATTACTTCAATTTCTAAAATCGCCACAAAATTCTTTGATATTGAGAATTCAAGGTTCAAAGGTTGCGGCAGATCTGATGAAAGTAAAAATAGATACATCCTTCAAATTAGAAGTTGGATTATAATTGAGAAAGATGACTTAGCGGTCATCTTTTTTTATTTGATCTTCATAAGGATTGTCTTCGGCAAAAAGCATATTGAGTATTAAACCTATAATTACCAATACATTAATGATAATCCATAGGAAATTTGGAAATGGAAATGTAATAAAAGGATTATAAAGAATGGCCAGAATTACGAAAATTTTTACATCAATCTGATCTCTTCTTTGAAAAGCATCATACGCCAACCAGCCAAAACCGGAGAATAAAACATAACCGGAAAATCTGTAAAATAAAGAAGGCATTTTTAGAAAACAAAGAATTAATATTCCTGTTAAAATTAATTTTAGAAGCTGATTCATATTTCTCAGTTTCCTGTAAAATTAATAAATAAATATTAATATCCTAACTTTTTATATAGATCTTTGATTAATTAATAAACAATATTGATTATGAGAATTTATTTTTTAATTTAAATTACTTGCTTTATTATTCGAAAATGAGATTATTCTGAATTGCGAGCGATTTCAACTCGGTTTCTTCCCATTCTTTCTCTGCATCGCTTTTCAGCGTGATTCCGCCGCCAACAAAAAGGAAGGCGTAATTTTTAAAAAAGCTGGCACATCTTAGATTTACAAAGTAATATATAAAATCTTCGGTTTCAACTTTAATATAACCAGCATAAAGTTCCCTGTTAAAATGCTCTATACTTTTGATTCCCTGTGCACAAAGTTCTTTCGGAAAACCACAAACCGCAGGTGTTGGATGTAGTTCTGAAATGATTTTTTCCAAACTTTCCGGACTGATTTCTGCCGAAAAATCTGTTTTCAAATGTTTGATATTTCCAGAAATCAGATCTTTGGTTGATGAAACTTTTAAGTTGGATGAAAACTTTCTCAAAATCGATTGAATGTAATCTGTAACTGCTTTTTGCTCCTCGATTTCTTTATCTGTCCAGCTTTCGTCAAGAGGAAGAGTTCCTGCGACGCTCATCGTTTCAAAAGAATTTGTTTTTTTATCGAATTTCCCAAGAATTTCAGAAAATCCGCCCATCCAGATTTCATTATTTTTTTCGAAAAGATAACAGAAAGCGGAAGGGTAGCTGTCGCAGAATTTCAGGAAGCTTTTCGTTAATGATAATTTTTTTTCAGAATCGATGTCAAGATACATCAGGAGTTTCCTTCTGGAAAGTACCAGTTTTTTCAGTTCATTTTTCTCTATGAAATCCTTGGCTTGAGAAATTTTGCGCGCATAGGAATCCTGCGTTTCTTTTCCTATTTCTATTAATGAACTTTTGTTTTTGGGGGAAATGTTCTGATCTTCAATTTCTTCCTTCGTTATTTCTTTGATAGAACCTTTAAAATCTAAAATCGTCTTAGAATCGAAACTGACGAATGAAACATGTTTTTCCTGAGAGTTTTTCAATGTGTGAAAAACGTCTGAGTCTGGCAATCTGAAAATTAGCATATTGAGTAAACAAATTAAACTTTTCCGACAGGAACAATGTTATTCGTCATTGTTGTATGATTGATGAGATTTCCTTTTTCATCACGGATCTCGATTTGAGAAACATGCATTGTATTTCCTTTTCGGATGAAAGTTGCAGTTCCGGTCACGATTCCTTCTCGTATGGCGCGCAAATGATTACTATTGATATTAGTGCCGACAGGAACCGATTTCGTGATATCAAGATTAATTAATGAAAGACAAGATCCCAAAGTTTCCGCCAGAACACAGCTCGCTCCACCATGCATAATCCCGTAAGGCTGATGAACTTTTGGTGTTACAGGCATTGTGGCAGTCAAAAAATCATCATCAACATCTGTATAAACGATGTCAAGCGTTTCTCCCAAAGTGTTTTTACTGGCTTTGTTTAAGCGGTCAAGTATTTCTATTTTTCTAGCTTCGTCCATTCTTAATAAATTTGTGGATTCCAATTCTCAGGATGCTTTGGTGTGATATCATATTTGATGTAGAATTCCTGAATCTCCTGCATAATTTCTTCGAAAGTGTGAGTTTCCAGCTTTTCGTAAGGAATCACATAACCCAAATTAATAGTTTTTCTCTTATAATCACCACCAGCCAGGACAATAGGAACTTTCGCAGCCAAAGCCATATTGTAAAAGCCTTTTCGCCATTTCGGAACCCAGCTTCTTGTTCCTTCTGGTGTAATCACAAGACTGAAATCATCTTTTTTGAATTCATCTGCAACAAATTTTACTAAGTCATTTTTCTGAGAACGGTCGATCCCAATTCCACCAAGGCCTTTGACGATTCCGCCGTAGAAAGCTTTTGTATGAGCATCTTTTATGATGACTTTCAGTTTTTTACCTAACGCCCAATAGGCGAGATTTCCGAGAATATATTCGCTGTTATCTGTATGTGGTGCAACAACCAGGATGCATCTGTCGAGATTGTTGACATCGCCTTGGAGAACGACTTTCCAACCGATTAATTTGAGAATTGCTTTTCCTAAGAATTTTTTCATAAACAAAAAAATAAAGTACAGCTACAAAGCTATACTTTACAAATTTACAAAATATGTTTATTTTCTAAGAAATATCTGGATATTCTTTACATTCAAAAAAGGCTTGTGAAAAAATCGACCAATTTGATGGCGATAGCAATTACTAGTTGTATCATTTTGTTGTAGTTTTTTTATTAGAAATTAATTTTCTGAAACAAATTTAATAAATTAACTAATGTTATTAATAATAATTTGGTTAATTTTTTATTAAATTTTTAATTGACTGCTGGATAAATTACGGCATTTGTAAGATCTAATGGATTATAGCTTTTTAAAATGTGATTCTGCATCACTTTTGCCATTTCCTTAAATTGATCTTTACTTGTAATTTTGGTTCCTCCAACCTGGAAAGTTCCTGGTGGTACGTCATCAAACTTTTCTCTCAGTTCTTTCATTGGATCGTTGTAGAACTTTAGCATTTGTTTATGCATATCGGCTATTTTTACTTCCAGTGGTTTTTTACCTGCAAATACTTCCAGGAAATCAGAGGTATCATAAGTTTTTTCCAGTTTCTGACTTTTGGCTAATTTGAAAATGAAATTGTTCTTACTGTCATTCAGTTCAAAAATCAAACCTGGCAAACCACGGAATTTGTAAGGTCCTTCCGAGATATTGATATCTTTAGCAAACCAAGCCGTCCATTCTCTTCCGCCAAAAGTTGTGGTTGCTTTTTGCAATGTGTATTGTCCGGAAGTTTTGGTTTCATTTTCCAGTTTCCAATCCATTTTGTCTGTAGTCTGGTAAGAAAAATAATCCATCATCATTTCATAATTCGTGTTCTGATAAGAATTTTTGTTTCTCTTGATGGCCGGTGTTTGATTCCAACTGTAGTTATGTCCGCCTTTTTTATTGATAGAATCGTTCAGGATGTTTTCGTAATCGTAGAACTTAACATCGGTTGGATTGATGTCCAAAGCCATATTTACCTTTCTGTATTCTGTAGATTCGGAATTTGGCTTGAATTGATATTCGTAAATGAAACGGTGTGTTTGTGCTTTAGATAAGGTTGTGAAAATTACCAAAAGTAAAAGTGTATAGATTTTCATATTAATTTGATTTTAATAAAATTGAACTTGAGAGTAGAATAATAAATAAAATAAATCCTGTGATTTGCCATATGGTTGATGGCTCCTTGTAATCGTGTGTTTCTGAGATTCTGATTCCTAAAATAGGTTTCAGTTTATTCCAGTCCCAGGCTAGTAAAACAACGGTTGCAAAAAGCATTAATGAAGTGATGATCCAGGTTCCTGTAAAATGCATACTGATCGTAAGAACGCAAATATTAAGAATAATTCCGAAAAACATCAGTGCGCCTAATGTTGCAAACTTCTGAGTGAATAAAAGAAACGCCGCTAATAATTGACAAAATCCTAAAAACTCATAGTAAAATCCCGTCCGGTACATCGCTTCGAAGTAATATCCAATTGGGTTATCAGTTCCAATGCCAGTAAATCTTTCGCCAAACAATTTTTTAAGTCCCGAAGGAATAAAAGCAAATCCAACTAAAAAACGAATGCCAATAATCAATAAATTAAGCGTTCTGTTGTTTCTCAGTTTTGAGTACATAGTTTTTAGTTTTTTTGGGAAGAACTAGGAGAAAAGCGGAAACTCTTTACAGTTTTTGACCCGCTTTTCAACTAATCCACTCTCAATTTTTATTTAGTTTTGATGTTGATCTCTTTCTTTCCGTCTTTGATGTTGATGTTAAGATCTTCTATGCTTTTCTTAACTTTCTCATCAATTTTCAGTCTTTCCAAAACCACGTCTGCAGAATCTTTGGAGTAATATTTTCCATTGATTTTCACGCTATCATTCTCGTCAGAATTGTACTCAATTGTAGTTCCGTTGATATTGATTTTGTTTTTCTCAACTGTAATTCCGCTGTTGTTATTATTGTCGGAATCATTGTCGTTATCGTCGTCATCACTATCATCGTTTACATAAACTTCATATTCTTTTTCATTAATGATCTTCGTGTTTCTTGGAACTACAAGCTCATAATTCAATCTGTAATCTCTGAAACGGAATTCATAAGGATATTCGAAATAATTAGGGAAGATGATTCTGTTTCCTACTATTTGTACCGGTACTTTCATTTTAAGAGGCTGGTTGTAACCGTCTGCTTCTTTTTTCACGATCAGATAAGGCGTTTTAATATCGTCTCTTCTGGTGATTTCTACACTTGGATGATCTCTTTTGAAAATGCTTACTTTATCAGAATAGATCTCATCAAAGTAAGTTTTAAAATTTTCAGGGATAGCTACTTTTTTGCTGTCCAGATAGATTGTATCATTCGCATTTGGAGCAGTGATAGAGACGTTCTCGTAATCTTCATTTTCACCACTGTAAGCAAAGTTGAATCTTGATGCATTCGCAGCTAACACGCCGATCAAAACTAACCAGATAATTCCCAGAGTTCCCAAAACAGGACCTACATAATTGAATTTCGTTTTCGGAGAGAATAATTTAATTGATAATAATAAGAAGGCAACTCCAAAGATGATTGTTGGCAAAGCTGCAATCGCTAGGATCAGATATCCCATATTATTCTCTTCAAGATAGAATCCAAGGTTGTTATCGATTCCAAATTTCCCGGATCCGTAGGCAAATGTCATTGCAAATAATCCGATAAAACATCCTGCTGCCATCAATGCTAACCAGATTGCAAGGCAATATTTAAGGATTTTCAGGATTGTATCTCCTGCTGAACCAATTTTTGGTTTGTTCTCAGTGTAGATTTCGCCAGCTCTGGTTGTTGTTTCGTTAGCAAACTGAACTATTTTTCCTGATTCTTCTTTCAGATTATCGAAGTTCAAAGGTTTGCCTTTCATTTTCAAAAAATCCGAGGCTGATTCTGCTTTTGGTAAAACAGCCCAAAGGATAAAATATAAGATCACAACCAAGAAAGATGATCCCGGAGCTACCCAAAGGAAAAGAAATGCCCCGATCCAGATCAATCTCATCCAGCTGATTTCCATTCCGAAATAAGCTGCCAAACCTGCACAGACTCCGGCGATTTTTTGTCTTTCCGGATCACGGAACAATTGTTTCTGAGAATTGCTGCTGTAAGAAAAAGCGCTTCCGGTTTTGGATTGTTTCTGTTTCCCTTCAGAGAAATAGGCTTCTTCCTGTTCGTCAATCTGTTCTGGAGTTCCGATTTGGGCAATTACTTTTTCAACATCAGAATCATTGATTACTTCTCTTTTTCCAAGCGTTTCTTTGAAGATCTCTACCATTCTGATTTCGATGTCGTGCATTACTTCATCCGCTTCAGAGGCATCCAGAGAATTTCTAAGAGCATTCAGATAATCGCTTAATTTTATATAAGCCAGCTCGTCTATCGTAAAGGAAAAACCAGCGAGTGCTATAGATAATGTCTTGTTCATAATATTAGTTTTGAGAGTTTGAGATAATTTGGTTTACAGAATCTGTAAGTTCTTGCCAGGTTGTCTGGAGTTCTTTTAAAAAGAGACTGCCTTTTTCTGTGATCTGGTAATACTTTCTTGGCGGTCCGCTTGTAGATTCTTCCCATCTGTAAGCTAAGAATTCGCCATTTTTCAATCTTGTAAGAAGGGGATAAAGGGTTCCTTCCACTACATCCAGTTTTCCTTTTTTGAGAGATTCTATCAGGTCGGAAACATACATTTCGCGTTGTTGGATAAGACTCAAAATACAGAATTCCAGAATTCCTTTGCGCATCTGCGCTTTTGTGTTCTCGGTATTCATATTAATTGTTTGGTTTTAATATTCAAAATTTAAAGTTTGATGTTTTGACTTTTAAAAAACTTTAAAAACATCTTTCTTTAACTTTACATTGCAAAGATATATAAATAGAATGGTATTATGCAATACAAAGTAGTAAATATTTTTAATATTTATTTAAAGTGTTGATAATCAGTGTTAAAAATTTTTAATTGATTTTTTGAATGATTTGTAGATTTAAGAAATTGTTCTAATTATTCAATTATTTTCAAAAAAAACCTTTTAAAATTTGCAAATGAAAAATGTTTTCATATTTTCGTAACAGATTTACAAAATGATAATGAATTTTACAACCACAACAACGATTTCTACAACAACTACAATTAGTAGCTGCAGAAAGGTGTGTTTGTGATATTGTGAAAATATAGATAATTAACAAAAGCCTTTCTGAATTCAGAAAGGCTTTTGTTTTTGTAAAATCAATTAATATTTAGTATTAGAGTTGCCACACTGACCTGAGTCGAAGTGTTTTTATATAAGCAATAGCAACCAAAAATAAGCTCCGTAGGAGTGGAATGTTAATAGAGAATCAATCAAGCGTAAAAGTCAGAGCTCCGTAGGAGCGACCTATAAAAATAAATAAATAATGAAAATTTTAAAATTTGGAGGAACTTCAGTCGGAAGTTTGGAGGCGTTGAAGAATGTAAAATCAATCGTTGAAAAAGAATTCAACAAAAATGAACCTTTAATTGTGGTTTGTTCTGCTTTTTCAGGCATTACAAATTCTCTTTTATTGGCTGCAGAAGAAGCTTTGGCACAAAAAGATTTCTCAGAAATTTTAAAAGTTGCAGAAGACAAACATTATCAGATTATTTCCGGATTATTACCAAGAACAATGCAAAATCCTTTATTGATGCTCGTGAAAGTGAGCTTCAATGAGATTGAAGATATCTTGTTCAGTATTAAAAATCTTGGCGAATTATCAGACCGAATCAAAGACAGATTGTTGTCTTACGGCGAACAATTATCAAGTAAAATAATTGCTACTTATCTTCAGTCAGAAGATTTTCCAGCAAATTATAAAGATGCCAGAGAGCTGATTGTAACAGATTCAAACTTCGGAAATGCATCTGTCAATTTTAATAAAACCAATGAAAATCTAAAAAATTGGAATCCTGAAAATCAAATTTATGTTGTAACAGGTTTCATTTCAAAAGATAAGAATCAAGATACAACAACGCTTGGAAGAGGCGGTTCAGATTATACGGCAGCAATTTTGGGCTCAGGTTTAAAAGCGAATGAAATCCAAATCTGGACAGACGTTGATGGTTTTATGACAGCTGACCCACGATTGGTAAAGAATGCATTTTCTCAACCGGAACTCAGCTATCAGGAAGCGATGGAAATGTCATATTTCGGGGCAAAAGTCATCTATCCGCCAACAATGATTCCGGCTATCGAAAGTCAAATTCCGATTTACATTAAGAATACTTTCAATCCAGAAAATCCAGGAACTTTGATTCATCAAAAATCTGAAATTTCAAAAGGTTTAATCAAAGGAATCGTGTCCATTGAAAAGACTTGTTTGGTTAATATCACAGGAAACGGAATGATTGGGATGAAAGGTTTCAGCGGAAGACTGTTCAATGCTTTGGCAAAATATGATGTCAATGTCATTCTGATTACTCAGGCAAGTTCGGAGCACAGTATTTCATTCGTCGTCAATTTTAATGATGAAAAAAAAGCCGAAAAAGCAATTCGTGAAGAATTCGAATTTGAAATCAATGCGAATAAAATTGATGAACCGCAATTCGATAATGAGCTCAGTATTCTTTCCGTTGTAGGAGAGAATATGAAAAAAACGAGAGGGATCAGCGGGAAATTTTTCAGTGCTTTAGGTAAAAATGGAGTCAATATTATTGCTATTGCTCAAGGTTCATCAGAGCTTAATATTTCTGCCGTCATTGAAAGAAATGAACTTTCAAAAGCCTTAAATGTTGTCCACGATTCACTCTTGCTTTCTCAAGTGAAAACCTTCAATGTGATGTTTGCAGGAACAGGAAACATCGGTAAAGCATTGTTCAGACAGCTGGAAAGAGAACAGAAGAATCTTGAAGAAAATCACCAAATAAAAATCAATGTTGTAGGGATTTCCAACAGCAGAGAAATGAAAATATTCGAAAATGCGGAATCTGATTTTGATGTAAATCGTTTGAATATTGATTCTCAAAAAGCAAACTTAGAAGAATTTATTGATCTTATTTCAGACAAGAATTTACCTAATCTGGTTTTTGTTGACAATACTTCCAGTGAAGATGTCGTTAGCCGTTATCCACAACTTTTCGATAAAAACATTTCGATTGTTACTTGCAATAAAAAAGGAAATTCTGCCGGTTACGAGCAATACAGCAAATTCAAAAGGCTGGCAAAAAAGAACAACGTGAGTTTCCTTTATGAGACCAATGTTGGAGCCGGACTTCCAATCATAAAAACACTTAACGATCTCTGGATTTCCGGTGACGAAATCTTAAAAATTGAAGCGATTCTTTCAGGAACAATTTCTTATATTTTCAATAATTATATCGGTGATAAAACCTTTGCAGAAGTTGTAAGAACTGCTCAGGAATTAGGCTATACAGAACCTGACCCGAGAGACGATCTCAACGGAATGGATTTCTCCAGAAAGATGCTGATTCTTGGACGGGAAATTGGACTGCCTTTGGAAATGTCGGATGTCAGTATCAAAGATTTTTTACCCGATGCTTGTCTCAAAGCAGATTCGATTCCTGCGTTTTATGAAGAACTTGAAAAAAACGAACCTTATTTTTCATCTTTCAAAAACGAAGCAGAAAATTCTGGTAAAAAATTAAGATTAATCGGAATTCTGGAAGACGGAAAAATCAATATCGAAGTCAAAATGGTAGATGCCAATCACGCTTTTTACGGATTATCAGGAAGCGATAATATTATTTCTTTCACAACTTCAAGATACAGAAATACACCTTTGGTTGTAAAAGGCCCAGGCGCTGGCGCAGAAGTTACAGCAGCGGGAGTTTTCGCAGATTTGGTTAGAGTTACGGCTCAATAATCATAAAAGATAAACGATAATTGATAGTTGATTTCAATTCATCGTTTTAATAAATATCATTTATCACTCATCATTTATCAATTATAAAAATGGATTCTATAAAAGTTTTCGCTCCCGCAACAGTCGCCAACGTCGTTTGTGGTTACGATATTCTCGGTTTTGCAATCGACGAACCAGGCGACGAAATTATTTTAACAAAAAACGATTGCAACAAGATCACCATCACAAAAATCGAAGGCGATGGCGGAAAACTTCCAAAAGACCCGGAGAAAAATGTAGTTTCCCACGTCATCAGATTATTCTTGGAAAAGATAAACTCAAATCAGGGAATTGACATTGAACTTTATAAAAAAATGCCTCTCAACAGCGGAATGGGTTCCAGTGCAGCGAGCAGTGTTGCAGCTTTGGTGGCAATCAATGAATTGATGGAAAAGCCTTTTTCCCGACAAGAATTATTACCTCTCGCAATGGAAGGCGAACGCATCGCCTGCGGAAATGCACACGCGGACAATGTTGCGCCGGCACTTTTAGGCGGAATGGTTTTGGTAAGAAGTTACGAACCGTTAGATGCACTCAAGTTGCCTTATCCAAAGGATTTATCGGTAGTTTCCGTTCATCCGCACGTCGATGTTCCCACAGGCGAAGCGAGAAAAATCATCAAGGAAAGAATCAGTCTGAAATCTGCCGTTCAGCAATGGGGGAATATCGCAGGATTGGTTGCCGGATTTTGCACCAACGATCTTGGCTTGGTCAGCAGAAGTATGGAAGATGTAATCATAGAGCCGGTTCGTGCGATGTTGATTCCGTATTTTTACGAGATGAAACAGCTGGCTTTGGACAATGGCGCGATTGGTTTTGGGATTTCCGGTTCTGGCCCGTCGGTTTTTGCCTTGTGTGAAAAGAAGGAAATTGCAGAAGTTATTTCACACAAAATCAAAGAATTACTTAATCAAAAAAATATAGAAAGCGAATCATTCGTCACAAAAATCAACGACGAAGGCGCGCGAGTCATTAATTAAAATTTGGGCAGCTTAATCCGCCTTCCGTTCCCAAACCTAACGAAGTGGTTCGACGAAGTCAATCTTTTTTGCCAAAGCTTTACCAGCCACAAAAAAGGATTTCCACTCAAATCGGGTTGCGGATTCTACATAAAAATAAGTTTTTTCATCAGACAAAAGAGCTTTAAAATTTAATTTCTTTGCTGAGCGTAAGCGCCTTTGCGAGCCTTAAAAATATTTTCAATAAGATTAAAAAAATCTTTGCGGACTTTGCGTTAAAATCTATCAACTATCAACAAAATGAAATACATATCAACAAGAAAACAAGAAGAAACCAACATCAAAACAGCCATCCTAAAAGGTTTGGCAGATGACGGCGGACTTTTTATGCCCGAATATATTCCGCAACTGGACGCTGGATTTTTTGAAAATCTATCGAATCTTAGCTTGCAGGAAATCGGGTTCAGAGTAGCAAAAGAATTTCTCGGCGAATCAATCTCCGATGACAATCTGAAAGAAATCATCGGTGAAGTTTTGAATTTTGAAATTCCGGCGGTAAAAATCTCAGATAATATTTATTCCTTGGAATTATTCCACGGTCCAACGATGGCTTTCAAAGATGTCGGGGCGAGATTTATGGCGAGAATGATGGCTTATTTTTCAGAAGGCAAACCAATGAAAGTAATTGCAGCAACTTCCGGCGATACGGGAAGTGCAGTTGCTTCAGGGTTTTTCAATGTTCCTGGAATCGAGGTTTATATTCTTTATCCCAAAGGAAAAGTAAGTCCGTTGCAGGAAAAACAGCTGACAACTTGGGGTGGAAATATCAAAGCTTTGGAAATCGATGGGACTTTTGATGATTGTCAGGCTTTGGCAAAACAGATTTTGTCTGACGAAGAACTGAATCAGAAATTCACTTTGACATCGGCAAACAGCATCAATATCGCAAGATTGATTCCGCAATCGTTCTATTATTTCTGGGCATTTGCACAACTTAAAAAATTAGAAAAACCAATTGTTTTTTCTGTTCCGAGTGGGAATTTTGGAAATTTGACAGCCGGGCTTTTTGCCAAGAAAATGGGACTTCCAATTCATCAATTTATAGCTTCTACAAACGCAAATGATGTAGTTCCAAATTATCTTGAAACCGGAAATTATGAAGCAAAACCGTCGAAACAAACTATCAGCAATGCGATGGACGTCGGCAATCCAAGTAATTTCGAAAGAATGAAAAGTTTTTTCAATAATGACGTTTTGGAATTTAAAAAAGAGATTGAATCATATTCTTTTTCAGATGAAGAAACAAAAAATGTGATGACAAAAGTGAAAAATAATTTTGCTTATACTTTGGATCCGCACGGCGCAGTTGCTTATTTAGGATTAGAAAAATATTCTGAAAAAGCAAATGGCAATTTTATTGGTATTTTATTAGAAACTGCTCATCCTGCGAAGTTTGTAGAAGTGGTTGAAGAAGTCTTGAAAGAGAAAATCGAAATCCCTGAAAAACTGGAAGCTTTCAATAAAAAGGAAAAACAGGCTATTGGGTTTTCAGCTGATTTTGAATTGGTGAAAAGTTATTTGATGGAAGAGAAGTAGTAAATTACAAAAGAGACAGGATTTTTGAAACTTATCTCCGCAATTTTGTCATTCCGTAGGAATCTTGACAGATACATTTAGATTCGTACGGAATGACAAACTAAATGTTAATTGTAATTGAAGTTCTTTAGGTCTTTGCAGTTTTAAATTATTTCAATAAAAATAGTTTTGATTTACAGTTTTTAATCCCAAAAAAAATCATATCTTTGCACCCGAATTACATAATAATCATTAAATAATATTGGAATGTATTTAACAACTGAAAAAAAGTCAGAAATTTTCGCAAAGCACGGAAAATCTGCAAATGACACAGGAAGCGCTGAAGGACAGATCGCTCTATTTACTTTTAGAATCAACCACCTTTCTCAGCACCTGAAAGCTAACCGTCACGATTTTGCAACAGAGAAATCTCTAGTGAAATTGGTAGGTAAGAGAAAAGCTCTTCTTGATTACTTGAAGAAGAAAGAAATCTCTAGATACAGAGCTATCATCGCTGAATTGGGAATCAGAAAATAATTTCCGCTTTCAAGCAAAAAACAAAAGCAACTCAATTTGGGTTGCTTTTTTTGTTTTCTATTTTGTAAATCACGCCTTTGTTTCGGTTGTCAAAGTCAAATTCCTTTTCAAAGCTGAGTCCTATTTTTTCAAGAACCTTGATGGAAGCAAGATTCTCAGACATTGCTCTTCCGAGGATTGTTTTTAAATTCAAATTTTCAAAACCATAACTGATGCAAGCTTTAGCACTTTCGGTAGCGAAACCTTTGTTCCAATATTCTTCAAAAAACCTAAATCCAATATCAGTTTCATTCAGATTTTGGTCATATTTCAAACCACACCAACCTAAAAATTTGTTACTTGATATTTCAATTACAGCCCATCTTCCAAAGCCATTTAATTGATAATCCTGATAATTTTCAAGAAATTCTTTGGCTTCATTAATATCTTTAAAAGCAGAATTTCCAGTGTATTTTATTACATTTGGATTGAGATTGAGTTTGTAGAAATTTTCAGCGTCGTCAGGATTTAATTCTCGTAATAAAAGTCTTTCTGTCTTTAAGATTTCTTTCATTTGGTTTTATTGATTTTGATTTTCAAAGCTAAATAAAAAAGCAACTCGGTTTGAGTTGCTTTTGAAAATTTTTAATTGTAATTATTATGCCTTAGCAAATTCAGATTTCCGAGAATCCTTAAACAGAAAATAAACCCCAACCAAACTCAACAAGACAAACAATCCAAAACTTATCAAAGAAAATAATTTCCCGGTTTCGATAACGGCTGGTTCAAATTTCATTTCAATCTTATGCTTTCCTGCCGGGACGTAAAGTGCTCTCAAAAGGTAATTGGCTTTGATGTAATCCACTTTGTTTCCGTCTAAATAAACATTCCAGCCGTGTGGATAATAAATCTCGGAAAATACCGCCAATTGTGGAGTTTTGGAAGATGAATCAAATGACAATTCGTTTGGCTGATAAGATTTCAGAGCCAAAAACGCCGTTGAATCTTTCACCAGATTTTTTCCGTTGAAATAAGCTTTGTCTTCTTTGGAAATCACTGCGATTTTTTTGGTGTCGAGATTTCCGGTTTCGTTCAGTTCTTCGTTTGGATTGTCCACAAATTTGATGTCAGAAACAAACCACGCATTCCCGTTCGCTTCAGGATTTGGTGTGATTTCAGGCTTTTGCTGGTCACCAACTAAGAAATATTTGGTGTTTAGCATATTCAGGATTCTGACCGTTTTTACCTGGTCTGTTGTTGAAAAATATTTGTTGATTAAATCATCATAACGTCTCAGTTTCACAGCGTGATAACCGCCAATCGACGATTTGAAATAAGAAGTATTTGTCTCACTGAAAGTTGATAGAATATTATTGAAAATCCTGTAATGATCCTTGTCTTTTTCTGCAATTGTCTGCAAAGCTTTATTAACTTCGGTCTGTTGAAGAAGGCTTTGAACAAACGTGTCGTTTCCAGCTTTGCTCATCAGATATTCCGAATTCTCTGTTTGAAATGGATAATCAGCAAAGGTTTTGTCAACGAAGTTATCATCGTTCAGATAACGTCTGTTCACCGTCCAAAGATCAAACAAACTCACGAATCCGATTATTAATAAAACGATGTTGACATTCAGTTTTTTCTTTAATCCTAAAAATAATGCGCCGGCTGTAATCAAAACGTAAACAATCGCTTTGAAGGCATCGGTCTGGAACATAGACGCTCTTTCATCAACCAAATAGTCTAATAAGAAAGGAGGAAGATAAGTTTTTTCAGTAGCGGTAT
>Ga0157369_10000758_pt1 | contig 41641 bp, 35 predicted proteins | sample C25metaG_FD_113461 | JGI IMG/M metagenome (GOLD analysis project Ga0157369, IMG submission 113461) | Corn rhizosphere microbial communities from Kellogg Biological Station, Michigan, USA - C2-5 metaG | ecosystem: Host-associated > Plants > Roots > Rhizosphere > Soil | place: USA: Michigan... | reverse complement strand
TGCCCTGAATCGCGCTCAGGTGCAGCGCGGGCAAGCCCGGGGCGATCTCCGGCAGCGCCGGGCCGCTCACCGAAAAGGTTCGGCAGGTCTTGAAGCTTGTCATGCGCGGGCGCCTGCGCGCGGCTCATCGCCGCGGCGATAGCGGTTCGTCTGGACCCTCTGCATAGGAACACCTCTCCTTCGGAAATCAAGTTGCGCTACGAGTGCCTTGGCGTAGCGGCCAGCACATCAGCTCGCCGCGCTGGGTGGAGCGCAGCACGGACCGGATGAAAGAATGGGTAGACGCCAGGCGCCCTATGTAGCGTTCAATCGAGCGACGTACGGATCGCCGATTTCCCCGGTTTGGATACCGAGCCAGCGCGCGACCTTAGGGTGCGCGTGAGCGAACTCGCCCACGCGCTCGTTGAAATAGCGCAGCTCCTGGTGGTAGGCGGCAAGAAGACGACGGTCCATAACGGGAATGGGTTCTGTGTTTTGCATTCGACAAAAACGTAAGCTATTTGTCAGATGCTAACCGTCTCAAAACCTTTCGCCCATATTCCCCCGACAAACGGTCGCAACTGCGGATCGGCACCGGCGTCGGCGCAGCCGTCGGCGGTGTCACGGGCTACTCTGGCAGGCGATCCGCAATAGGCTGTCGGGCGCGGCGAAGGGGACGGGCACGCAAGTCACCGAGCACCCTGACGGCTCGCTCAAGCTGAATATTCCGAGCAACGTGACGTTCGCGACCAACACCGAACAGCTATCAGATCAACCCTGCGCTCTATCCGACGCTCCACGAGCTCGCGACTCAGATGCAGCAGTACCCCGGAGCTCGTCGCCGAAGTACGTGTCTATACGGCTTTTAAAGTCCGTGTACGCTTGCCGATGTTACAAAAATCGGGCTTAACGGAGTCCGGGTCGCGTCTACGCGCAACTTGGGCGCATTCGTCGGCCGAGCGATCCCGGTAATCGAAGAAATATTCCTGGCGCGCGACGCATTCATGATCATGCGAAATACCGTCGTAACGCATAACCGCTTAGCCCAACCGACGGACCGGGTGGCTCTATGAAGGACGACGCGTGGGAGCGCCTTGAGGCGTTTGCTCGAGAAGAGCTTGGTCGCCCGTTGTTCGGCGGGTGGCTGGATTTGCGGCCTACGTCCCTGCTCGAAGCGGATCTGGGTCTCACCGGGCTGGATGCCGTCGAGTTTATTGATAAATGGGCGGAAACGTTCAATGTGCGTGTAGAGGCGTTCCCATACAGGCGCTACTTCGGCCCGGAAGGGCAGCGACTCATGTCTTCGTTCCTGCCGCTGTTTTCGAAGAGACTTCGTGAGCCTGAGCTTATGCCTCTAACGCTCGGCATGTTGGCGGAAGCGATGCGGCGGGGGCGCTGGAACACGGAAGAAATCGAAGCGTTTGCGAAAGAGGGCGGGTGACAGGCTCGCGGCCATCAAGAGGTTGGGCAAGGGTCGATGACCGCTCCCGAGCGCCGTTCGGCTATCGACTGAACGCGCGTCAATGCTCGGGCTTGTTTGGGCTGTCATCGCCTGATCGAATTAATTTTCGAGCCTGCGATAGACGAATACGAATCGGCTTATTTCAATACCGTTGACTTCACCGATTATTCGAAAGTCCTCGCAGGAATCGAAATCTCCCCATTCCTTCATCAGCGCAGATTCGATCAATTCATGATAATCGATTGGCGCGACGTCTAACATCGAGCAGAAGTCTGGATGTCGCGATTCGCTACCGTCTGGGCAAGACACAAGATCCATCGTTAGGCAGAACTCGTCGGTGAACCGGTCCCGGCCGACATCATCGTCGCTCTCATGTTCGAGTTCGCCGACGAGCACGACGATTTCGTCTTGGGTTCTAACGTACGCCCGTATTCCAGAAAAATTGGTCATTGTGTCGCGAACCTTCCAGACGTACAGGTCGCGTTCGGGTATAAGAGGGTGTAGCTGAACCAGCGCGCGGTGATCGCCGGTGCCAATGGCCGCGACCGCACGCTTTGCCCAGCGTACCCAATCATCGGTTGCGCCAGCGGGCGTTGCATCCGTTCGGACTGCTTTGGCGCTATTGGACCTTGCTTTGCAAATGCCCGTCAGTCCCCGCATCGCGCCGCTACTTACACCGTTGATTGTTACCGCGCCCCAGTTAGAAAGCCAACTCGTATCGATGCCAACGCGCCCTAGTACCTCACCGGCGCTTGTTTTCAAGGGCACTAGCGGGGTACTCGCGCATTGGACGCGCGCGCACAGCGCTGTCGCGGTAAGGCGGAGCCAGTCGTTCTCAGCCACGGCCACAATGGGTGCATCGTGGTCGACGCGCGTTCGAATCTCCACGTCACTTGCCGGACAGACCAGGGCGACAAGACCTGGCAGGAGATCACTGGCGGCCGATTTGACGTCGTTCGAGGATGGCGCTTCGCTAGAACGACGATGCTTAACCATCCCGCCGTTTTGATCATAAAGAAGGTCTGCGACGTCAGAATCGGTCATTCTCACGGAAATTCGCGTTCCGCTATGCGCTAGGCGATCCTTGTCAGTCGCTTTCGTTAGCAACGGACGGTCTCGTAGGCCGTTGTCGAATTCGAGTTGCCATTGATCCGCGTCGTCCTTATATGCTCTCTGATAGCGTCGACTGGTGATCTTAACCCGGTCTCCGAGCATAAAAACGGAAAAGAAGCCAATGCCGAATTTGCCGATCGCATCGAATCCAGAGGTGGCAAGCCCTGGCAGTTCGCTTCTCAAGGCATCGCTAGCCCACAGCGACCGACCGAAATCGAGCAGCACTTCGGTCAACACGTAACGACTCATTCCGACGCCGCTGTCCAAAATGTGCAGCCACCAATGTGAATCGCCGTCTGGTATCAGCGATACCTCAATAGTCCCTTTGTCGGGGTCCATTTGCCCGAGGCCGCGGAGCGCGTGAATGGCGTCGAGGCTGTTCTGAAGGAGCTCGCGCAAGGCCGCTCGCGGCTTATCCCCATACAGCGCTTTGCCACCTAGCGTTGCAATCAAATGTGGTGCGTTGCCAACCTTGGGTGTGACATCAATTGGCTCCCAGTTGCGGACACGTGCTTGCTGTTTGAAGGTTTCTGGAGCATCGGCTCCGAGCACACTCGTGGCCGCGAACGCGGCGCGGCCGTGATCACGGAGGAGCACCGAGGCGTCGCGCAACTCGCGATCGACCATGCAGGCGGTGTCGTATGCGAGCCACCACGCTTTTCTTTCTTCCGGGCCGAACGCTGCACCGGCCGATAGTTGAAGCTGACCACCGCTGGTCAGCGTCGGCTGACCCATTTTCGCTTGAAATCGCCAGTGATCCGAGGAGATGCCGGCCGGCTGGTGCAGCGCAAACAGGAACCACGGTGCGCGGGCTCCATCCAGGTGTGCCGCGTCCGCTGTGCGCAAGATGAACGCCACCTTCATCGCGTCGACTTGCCAGCTCTCAGGTTGCAAGCAAGCGGGCGAGGGGACTAGGCGGTCGAACTCATCGGCGACCCGCTGCGGTGGCCAATGGTGGCTTTCGGCGATTTCGCCAATCAGATCACCGTAAAACAATCGTAAGTCAGTGTCCTCGAGCAGGAACATTGTGTTGCTCGAAGCGGGGATGCGCCACGACATGCCTGCGAGTGTATGCGCCTGCTCGGCATGCAAATGCCTGAGTACTTGAAACAGCGCGGCCTTCTCATCCGTTGACCCGGATTGGGGTTCCTCTCCCGAATACCGCTGTGCGATCAGATCCTTCCAGTGCTGTGATTGCTTGACGGATTTGAGCCCTTCTGGATATGCGACCATCACGTGCGCCGCGTCGTGCAGTAAAATCGCGCCCCCCAGCACAAACGCTTCCGCCGGGTTCAGCGGATATTCCGGGCCGATAATTTGATCGGCGACTCGCCACAGAGCATCCAGATGGGTGATGTCGTGGACCGTCAATCCAGGTAATTCGGCGCTTAGCGTCTGAAGCAATTGCTCCACGCGGGAGCGAAATTCGTCGAGCGCTCGCCTCAATCGTTCGATTCTCGGATTGTGGTCTTCGGTCGGCCCCAATGTGCGCGCCCACAGCGCCATATCCTGAAGCGGATGTTGCATGTGTTGTTTTCGGTGTTGGTCTGTCGAGTAAGGCCGGCCCCGAGCTACGGCATTCGGATGCTTGGAGCTGAACGAGTGAGATCGAGCGTCGGTGTCTTGTCCTACGAATCGTGCCCCATCACGCTTGGCGACGTCAATCGCCCGCTCGAACGTACCCGAACGAGATTCGGTATGGACAGTGCTCTAGACCGTAAAAACAAAAAGCCCAATCACGAGGATTGGGCTTTTCGCTTGAATCTTGGTGGTGCCGGAAAGAGGAATCGAACCCCCGACCTTCGCATTACGAATGCGCTGCTCTACCGTCTGAGCTATTCCGGCATCAACATCAGAGAAACGCGATTATAGAGACACTTTGCCGGGCCGCGCAAGCCCCTTTGATCATTTTTTTTCGTCGAGGTGATAGCGCGTCACACGCTCCACTTCGTTCTTCGATCCGAGGAACACGGCCACGCGCTCGTGCAGGCTCTTCGGCTGGATATCCAAAATGCGCTCGACGCCGTTCGTCGCGGCCCCACCAGCTTGCTCGACGATGAACGACATCGGATTCGCTTCGTACATCAGCCGCAGCTTGCCCGGCTTGTCCGGCGTGCGTTTGTCGGCCGGATACATGAAGATGCCGCCGCGATTCAAGATGCGATGAACATCGGCCACCATCGACGCCACCCAGCGCGTATTGAAATCGCTTTGGCGCGGCCCGGTCTTGCCGGCCAGCAGTTCGCCCACATAACGCTGGACAGGGTCGTACCAATGCCGCTCGTTCGAAGCGTTGATCGCGTACTCGCGCGTATCTTCAGGGATCCGAAGGTTGCTATGCGTCAGCACCCACGAGCCCAGTTCGCGATCGAGCGTGAAGCAGTTCACGCCGTTGCCCGTGGTCAGCACGAATACCGTTTGCGGGCCGTAGACGGCATACCCGGCGGCCACTTGTTGCCGCCCGGGCTGCAGGAACGAATCTTCGGTCGCTTCCTGCCCATCGGGACAGCGCAACACGGAGAAGATCGTGCCGATCGAAACGTTGACGTCGATGTTCGAGGAGCCGTCGAGCGGATCGAACACGAGCAGGTACTCGCCGCGCGGGTAGTTCGACGGAATCGGAAACAGCGTTTCCATTTCCTCCGACGCCATCGCGGCCAAATTGCCGCCCCATTCGTTGGCGTCGAGCAGAATCTCGTTCGACAGCACATCGAGCTTCTTCTGCACTTCGCCCTGAACGTTCTCGGTGCCCGCCGTGCCAAGCGCCTCGCCGAGCGCGCCCTTGCTGACGTGATAGCTGATGAGCTTACAGGCGCGCGCGACCACTTCGATCAACAGGCGCAAGTCGGCCGGCAGGTTATTGTTTTCCCGCTGCTGCTCGATCAGGTACTTGGTTAGGGTGGTGCGACGTTGCAAAGACATTGCGGTGCTCCGAAAGCCATGGGAATCCGACGATTTTAACCGGCGAGCGGCGGCGCTCTGCGCGTTTTTGTAAGCATCCGTACGCTAGTCGATGCGTACATGGGCTGTGCAGCCGTTCCGATAGACGAAAAAAACCGGCGCCTGTCCACGAACAGAGCGCCGGTTTGGCGGGGCTTCGGTACTGGCGCAGCAGCAAGGCCCGCGATGCGCCGCACCGAAGGGAGGCTGCGCCTACGCGAGCGCCTTTTCGACGATCTCCCGCACATCGCGCGATTTCACCTCTCCAGCCACGCGCTCGAGCGTTTCGCGCATCTTCTCTCGCAACGCAGGCGTATAACGGCGCCATAGTTCGAGCGAACGGGCCAACCGCGCGGCCACTTGCGGATTGAGCGCGTCAAGTGCGATGACCTGTTCGGCCCAGAACGCGTAACCCGAGCCGTCCACGGCATGGAATTGCGCCGGGTTGGCCGCGCAGAAGCTGAAGATCAACGAGCGCGCGCGGTTCGGATTGCGCAAGGTGAACGCCGGATGCGCCATCAGCTTGCGCACGATGTCGATCACGGGCCGCTCGGCGCTGCCACGCTGCGTCGCTTGCAGGGCGAACCACTTGTCGATGACAAGGGGCTCCTTCTCGAAGCGGCGATAGAACTCGTCGAGCGCGCCCTGGGCCGCGCCGGCGCCGGCTGTGGCAGAGGCGGCGAGCAGCGCGGCGAGCGCCGCGGCGCGATCGGTCATGTTGTTCGCGCCGTCGTATTGCGCGTTCGCCAGGCGAATCGCATCCGACGGATCGTCGAGTTCGGCGAGGTAGGCGAGCGCCAGGTTCTTCAAGGCTCGATGGCCGGCGGCTTGCGGTGTCGGCTCGTAGGCGCCGGGCGTGACATGCCGTTCGTAAATCGCCAGCCAATCTTGCTTCAGCGCTTGAGCGATACGCTTGCGCGCAAATTGCCGCGCGGCATGCACCGCCGCCGGATCGGCTTGCTCCATCTGCTCGGCGAGGTAGGCCTCGGAAGGCAGCATCAGCGCCAATTCTCGGAATGCCGGCGAGAGCGACTCATCGGTCAGCACGCGCGCGAAGGCCGCGATGGTCGAATCGTCGAGCGAAAGCGGTTCGCCGGCCGCCGCGCGCCCCGCCAATGCGAGCAGCTCGCGCGTGGCCAGCCGTTGGCCCGCCTCCCAGCGGTTGAACGGATCGCTGTCGTGCGCTAGCAGGAACGCGAGTTCATCGTTCGTGTAGTCATACTCGACGATGACGGGCGCGGAGAAATTGCGCAGCAGCGAGGGCAGCGGCGCTTCGTTCACATCGACGAACGTGAAGGTCTGCTCTTGCTCGGTCAGCTCGATCACGCGCGTGGTGCCCGATGCGCTGGGCTCGCCTTCAAGGCGCAGCGCGATGTCGTTGCCTTGGCTGTCGATCAGACCAATCGCGAACGGAATCAGCAATGGGCCTTGCTGCGTTTCGCGTGCGGCGGGGGCGGCATCGCCGTAGCCTTGCGTGAGCGTGACGCTGTAGCGTCGAGCTGGCGCATCGTAGGCCGTGCGTACCGTCACGCGCGGCGTGCCGGCTTGGCTGTACCAACGCTCGAATTGCGCCAGGTCGCGCCCGTTGGCGTCGGCCATCGCATGGCGGAAATCGTCGCAAGTGACCGCTTGGCCGTCGTGACGCTTGAAGTAGAGATCCATCCCACGTCTGAAGCCGTCTCGGCCGAACAGCGTTTGGTACATCCGCACGACTTCGGCGCCTTTCTCGTAGACGGTCATCGTGTAGAAGTTATTAATCTCGACATAACTTTCGGGCCGCACCGGGTGCGCCATCGGGCCGGCGTCCTCGGCGAATTGCATTTGGCGCAACACGCGCACATCCTCGATCCGCTTCACGGCGCGCGCGGTTTCGTCGGTCGCGCCGCCTTGCATGTCGGACGAGAATTCTTGATCGCGGAATACCGTGAGCCCTTCTTTGAGGCTCAACTGAAACCAGTCGCGGCACGTGACGCGATTGCCCGTCCAGTTATGGAAATACTCATGGCCGACCACCGCTTCGACATTGCCGAAATCGGTATCGGTCGCCGTTTCGGGATTCGCCAGCACATACTTCGTGTTGAAGATGTTGAGCCCTTTGTTCTCCATCGCGCCCATGTTGAAATCGCTGACGGCCACGATCATGAAGCGGTCGAGATCGAGCTCGAGCCCGAAGCGCGCTTCGTCCCAGCGGATCGAGTGGATCAGCGAATCCATCGCATGCCGCGTTTTGTCGAGATCGTGCGGCTCGACCCACACCTGCAGCAGCTTTTCTTTGCCCGAGCTCGATTGGATCCGTTCTTCGATCGCGACCAGCTTGCCCGCTACGAGCGCGAACAGATAGCACGGCTTCTTGAACGGGTCTTCCCATTTGGCGAAATGGCGCCCGTCGGCGAGCTCGCCTTCTTCCACCAGATTGCCGTTCGAGAGCAGCACCGGGTAGGCGGATTTATCGGCGCGCAAGGTAACCGTGTAGGTCGCCATGACGTCGGGGCGATCGAGGAAGTAGGTGATGCGCCGAAAGCCTTCGGCTTCGCACTGCGTAAAGAAGTTGCCGCTCGATACGTACAGGCCCGACAGCGTCGTGTTCTCAAGCGGGTTGCACGCGCTCTCAATCGCCAGCTCGAATGCGTCCGGCGCCTGCTCGATCGTCAGGCCGTGCTCGTGCGCCCGCACGGCGCCTTCGGGCAGCGCTTGGCCGTCGATCGACGCGCCGATGAACTCGAGCGCTTCGCCCATCAATTCGAGATGCGCGCCGGGCTTGGCATCAGGGTTGCGGCGCAGGCGCATGGTGTTCGTCACGCGCGTGCGCTCGGGCGCGAGATCGAATTCGAGCGCGACGGAATCCACAAGGAAGGAGGGCGCTGCATAGTCGGCCCGGCGGATCACAGCGGGATTGGCGGTATCGGACATGGCGGATGGATGAAAGAAACCGGTTATGGCTCGCGTACCCCGGTAAGGGCGCCTCGCGCGAGGAGAGTCGTCCATTGTACAAAGGCGCGCGCGGATATGCGCGAAAGCTTGCGCGACTTTGGAAGCGGGGCTCGGTCGGCGGTATCATCGGCCATTCGCGCGGGGCTTGCGCGAGGGGTCGACGTGATACGTGAGGACATCAATGAAGTGGGAGAGAATTTGGCGCGCCGTCGTGCCGGCGATCGCCGCGACGGTGACGTTGCTATCGGGCTGCACCACCTACGTTTCGACGCAGGTGACGGCTTTTTCGAACTGGAGCGGCAGCGATGCGACGCGCACCTACGCGTTTGCGCGCACGGCCGCCCAGCAAAACAGCATCGAGCAGGCGACTTACGAGCAACTCGTCGCCAACGAACTCGAAGCGCAGGCCTTCCGGCAGGCGCCGAGCACGGATGCTCGCTATTTGGTCGGTCTGACCTATGGGACGCATAGCGACACCATGACGGTCACCCAGCCGGTGTTCTACGGCAGCCCGTGGCCCGGCCCCTACTGGCGGCCGTTCAATCCATGGGGGCCGTTCGGGCCGTTTCCACCCGATTACGTGACGCAAAGCTATCCGGTGTTCACGCATACGCTCGGCATTAGGATCAGTGAGCGGGTGACGGGGAAGGAGGTTTATAACGTCACGGCGCGCAATACGAGCGAGGATCCTTCGCTGGTGCATGCGATGCCTTACCTCGTGCGCAGTGCGTTGGCCGATTTTCCGCTTGCCAACGGCGCCGTGCGGACGGTGCGCATTCGCTACGACAAGCGCGGCGCGGTGCTGACCAATGAAGTGCCTGTCGCCGCGCCGCCGGCGGGAGCATCGGGGGCGAGCGCGACGCCGAAATAGCGGGGCACGGAAGGCCTGGCGATCGGCTTTAGCGGCGGCGCGCGATGTTCGCGCCGCCGCCAACCGCCAACCGCTGACTCTGGGGGCGCATAGAACTACAACTGACGCACTGTCGGGCGTTTCACTCGCCGGCGCGGATGAACGCCAACGCGCCCAGTACGATGAACAACACCGCCGCGACGGCATGAACGGCCTTTGTCGGCAACCTGTGGGCGAAGCGCTCGCCGAGCAGAATCGCCGGTACGTTCGCTAGCATCATGCCGAGCGTCGTTCCGGCTACAACGCCCAGAAAATCATGAAAACGCGCGGCGAGCGCCACCGTGGCGATTTGTGTTTTGTCGCCCATCTCCGCTAGAAAGAACGTGGCGAGCGTCGTGCCGAAGACGCCCCAATGGCTGCGCCCGACGTGGGTTTCGCTGGGATCGAGCTTGTCGGGGATCAACACCCAAAGCCCCATGACGACGAATGAGACGCCCAGCGCCCAACGCATGATGCCGGGCGTGATGAGGGCCCCGAGCCAGGCGCCGATTGCGCCGGCGCACGCGTGGTTGGCGAGCGTCGCGGCGAGCACGCCGAGCATGATCGGCACCGGCTTGCGATAGCGAGCGGCTAGGACGAGCGATAGCAATTGAGTCTTGTCGCCGATTTCGGCGAGCGCGACGGCTCCCGTCGAGATCAGAAAGGCTTGTTCCACGTGATGATCTTCCTCGGGCCAAGATATGAGCGAGCGACGACCCCGCGCCGCCGGGCCCTGAAAGCGGCATGCGCGAAGGTCATCGGTCTCGCCAGGCCAAAGGCTGTGTCCACCATAGCTCTGTGAGCCAAGTATGTTGACGGACACCCCCGCGACGCATGCGCGCGACGAATGGATCGAGCACCATTGCGGCGAATGCGGCGGGGCGGCTACTCCCCAATGAGGGCCGGATTTTAGCACGAGCGGCGAGTTTAGCGCGAGCGGCGCAAGAGCTGATTTCGCAAGATAGGAAACAGCGATGCGGCCCAAATTGATTGGCGACGCGGCGTTCTAGCGCCATTTTAAAACGTCGCGCGAATGCGACGCTTACCGACGAAGCTGTTTTTAAGATGGAATTTTAAGTAATATTTCGCCCGGCGGATTCCGGGTGCCCGAATTAGAAGTGAAAAACAATTGAAAGCTTTGCGCGGCTGCAAAGGGTCGGTTATTGCCCGGATAACGACAAACAGAACATCGACCAACACGGGGTGTGGCACGCGAGGCACGGGAGGCTTTCGTCGTTCGCATCTTTGCGTCGGGAAACCGGCGGTTTGAACACAAGCGAACGACATGCTCGACCTGCTCTGGACCATTCCAGTTGCCCGGTGGTCCTCCTGGCCGGCCGGCGCAGCCGCGACGCCCGACATCGGGTTCGTCGATCCGCTCATGCGGCGTCGCTTGAGTTCGCTTTCAAAGATGGCGTTGAAGGTTGCCCACGATTGCGCGGCCGACCGCAGCGGAGTGCGCCTTGTCTTCGCTTCGCGTCATGGCGAACTGCGCCGCACGACAGGCATCCTCGACGATATCGTCGCCGATCAGCCGGTCTCGCCAACTGCCTTTAGCCTGTCCGTGCTTAATGCCATGGCAGGCGTCTATAGCATCGCGCGACGCGACACGGCGCCGGCGACGGCAATTTCAGCGGGAGCGGAAACGCTCGGTTATGCACTGCTCGAGGCGCATGCGCAATACAGCGCCGATCCGGCCACGCCCGTGCTCGTCGTTTATGCCGACGAGCCCGCGGATCCGCGCTACGGCCGGGTCGATCGCGAAGTGTCGTCCGGGGCGCTCGCACTACTGCTCGAGCGCGGCGCGCAAGTGCAACTCGACTGCGCGATAGGCCCCGCACTCGAGCCCGAATCGGCTTGTTTGTTCCAGACGCAGACAGAGGCGCTTCGGCACGGATTGGCGGCGGGGGCGGCCGTCAACTGGCAAGGGTGCGGCCGTCGTTGGGGGTGGTCGATGCGTCAAGGCGACTTCACATGAACCGCGCGATCACCGCTCGCATCGGGCATGCATGGCGCTTGGTCGCCGCGGCCGCTGCCTTCGCAATGTTCGGCGTTTGCGGCATCCTCTTTTCGGTGCTTATCTTTCCGTTTGCTTGGCTTTGGCCGCACCGAGCGTCGAGTCAACGGATGGTCGCCGGCGTCATTCACTGGTTTTTCCGCGGATTGCTGGCGTTGCTGGAAGCGCTCGGCGTGATGAAACTCGACGTCAGTGGCGCCGAAGCATTGAAGCGCGGGGGGCCCGCGATAGTGGTTGCGAATCATCCGACTTACCTGGACGTCGTGGCGCTGCTCGCCCTTACGCCGCGTGCCTGTTGCGTCGTGAAGAACGCTCATTGGGGCAATCCGTGCCTAGGAGGTATCGTGCGTGCGGCCCGATACGTGAGCAACGCCGATCCCGTGGCGTTGGTCGAGGCCGGTACGCGCCAGATCGCCGCCGGCTATACGATGATCGTGTTCCCCGAAGGCACGCGCAGCCCTGAAGGCAGTCGCCTTCATCCGTTCTCGCGCGGGTTCGCCCATATGGCGCTGCGCACCGGCATTCCCGTTCGCCCTGTTCTCATCGATTGCGATCCGCCGGTTCTCACGAAAAACATGCGCTGGTACGAGATGCCCTCGCGGCCGTTTCGTATGCGCATCGCTGTACTCGAGCCGCTTCGGCTCGATCGATTCTCCGCTCTCGATACGCCGCAAGCCGCTGCTGCGCGTGCCGTTGCACAGGCGGTTCAAGCACATATCACCGAGCACTTGTTCGCTTATGGATTCTTTAAAACTTGAAATTAAGCAGTTATTGATCAAGGCTCTCGATCTCGAAGACTTGCATCCCGACGATATCGACGACGATGCTCCACTGTTCGAAACGAACGGGGTAGGGCTCGATTCGATCGACGCCCTCGAAATCGGCATTGTCTTGCGCAAGCAGTACGCGTTGACGATCGCTGCTAACGACGAGCGCGCCCGCGAATACTTTCGCTCGATCAGTACGCTCGCCGCGCTTGTTCAGAGCCAGCGAGCGCCGGCGCATGCCGCCGGCGACACCGCCACGCAAGGGGAATGAACCGTGACCGATACCGAGATCCTCGAGCGCATCCGCGCCATCTTCAGCGAGAATTTTGCGATCGAGCCGGAGCGCGTCACCCGCGAAGCGCATCTGTTCGACGACCTCGACTTGGACAGCATCGATGCCGTCGATTTGGCGATCAAGCTCCAGGAAATGACGGGCCGGCGAATCAAACCGGACGAGTTCAAATCGGTGCGAACGGTCGGCGACGTCATCGGCGCGGTCGAATCGTTGCTCGGAGCCTGAATTCGATGTCAGCAGGATCGACACGAGTGGAGCCGCTCGCGCGAGGGGCCATGGCCCGGCGCGTACGAGCCGCCGCGAGCGTGGCGCTCAAGATAGCCTATCCGGTCGTGATTCTCGCGTTTTTGCGTGTGGGTTCCCCACGCTACATCGGGCTCGCATTGTTGGTGTTGCTGTGGTTGCAGCGCTGGCTCGGCGCCGGCGGCGTCGCTGCGCTCTTCGATCGGTTCACGCGGCTCGAATGGGCCGTTGCGCTCGCCATGGCCGGCTTGTCGGCGGCTATCGCCGCAACTAACAGCGAGGCGCTGTTACGCGCTTATCCGATCGTCGTCAATGTGGGCATGCTAGCCGCCTTCGCTGCGACGTTATGCGGCCGCGGTCCATCGATGATCGAAAAAATCGCGCGCCTGCGCCGGCCGGCGCTCGACGCTCATGCGGTTCGCTACACACGTCGAGTCACGCAATTGTGGTGTGTCTTTTTCGCGATGAACGGCGTGGTGTCGGCCGCGTTCGCCTGGTGGGGCTCACGCGCGCAATGGGCCATATATAACGGCGTTGTCACCTATCTCGTGATCGGGGTATTGATCATGGCCGAGATCGCGTGGCGTCATCTGTTCATTTTGCGCAGGAGGGGCCATTGAACATCTCGTTCGTTAGGCTCGGCGAGCTGCTCTGGGCGTCGCGAGAAGATACGACGCCGGTTTGCATCGATGGCGCGACCGTACATGACTTCGCCGCTTTCAAACGACGCGTGGCCCGCTACGCGGGGTGGCTCGATCATCAGCACGGGCGTCGCGTCGCACTCTGCCTCGACGATCCTTTCGAATTCGCCTGCGCGCTGTTCGCCGTGCTCGCTTGCGCCAAGGAACCGATTGTTCCGTCGACGTCGACTCCAGCGTATTTGGCCATGCTGGGAGAACGGTACGACACGCTGCTGACGGAGGCGCAGGCACCGGAGATCGATGCGTGGCCTGCCGCCAGCCTGAAGGGTCGCCGAATCGCCGCCGACGCGCCGCTGACGCTTTACACATCCGGCAGCAGCGGAGCGCCGAAGGCCGTGCATAAGACCCTGCTTCAATTCGACGCGGAAGTGACCACGCTTGAAGCGCAATGGGGAGCGATGCTCGCGCAAGCGACCATGCTCGCCAGCGTGCCGCATCGGCACATCTATGGTTTGCTGTTTCGTGTGTTCTGGCCGCTGGCCGCCGGGCGTGCGTTCGATCGCGCAAGCTGCGCGGAGCCGCTGCAACTGCAGGCGCGACTCGCTCGAGTGGGGCAGGCGGCGGTGGTCTCGAGTCCGGCGCACTTGAGCCGGTGGATTGAGCTGCCGGGATTCGACACGCTCGCACCGGCTCCGTGCATATTTTTCTCATCGGGCGGGGTGCTCGGCGAAGACGCCGCTTCGGCCTACACGCAGCGCTTTGGAAGCGCGCCGATGGAAATTTACGGGAGCACGGAGACGGGCGGCATCGCTTGGCGGCAGCGCCACCGTTCCGATGCCTGGCAAGCGGTGCATGGCGCGCAGCTCAAATGCGATGCCGACGGTGCGCTGGAAGTGCGCTCGCCGCATCTTGGGCACGATCAGTGGCACCGCACCGACGATGCCGTCGCTTTCGACGAAGACGGTCGATTTCGGCTCAAGGGGCGCCTCGATCGTGTCGTGAAACTCGACGGCAAGCGGGTGTCGTTGCCGGAGATCGAATCGCATCTTGCGCGACACGCGTACGTTGAGCAGGTGGGGGCGGTGCTGTTGCGCAGTGCGGCGCGCGATCGGCTCGGCGTGCTCGTTGCGCTGACGGCCGATGGCTGCGCTGCGTTGGCGGCGCACGGGCGCGTCGCGTTGGCCAAGGTGTTGCGGGCACACCTGGGCGATTACGTCGATGCTGTCGTACTGCCGCGCCGATGGCGCTTTTGCACTGCGTTGCCGTTCGACGAACGCGGCAAGCTGCCGGCTGCCGCCGTCGCCGCGGCATTCGAACCCCGCGTGCAGGGGATGGAAGTCCTCGCGCAGTTCACGCATGAGGGCGCACAGCACTACGAATTGCGCGTGCCGGCGGGGCTCTCGCATTTCTCGGGTCATTTCCCGGGGTTGCCGATTCTGCCCGGCGTGGTGCAGATCGACTGGGCTATCCATCTCGGCGCGCAGCACTGGCCCGGCGTTCGCTCGATCTCCTCGATAGAGCGGCTCAAGTTCATGGCACCGGTGCCCCCGGGTGCGCTCTTGCGCTTAGCGCTGTCGCACGATCCCGCGCGTTGCCGCGTGCGATTTGCGTACCGGCTCGGCGAGCGCGACTGCGCGTCGGGCGTGCTCGCCTATCGGGGGGCGACGTGACCTTCCACGCGGCAATCGTCATTCCGATCTACAACCATAAAGACGAAATCGGTGCGACGCTGGCGCGCCTGATTCCGCATTCGCTGCCGATCTTCGTGGTCGACGACGGTAGCGACGAGGCCACTCAAACCGTGCTCGGCGCGTTGGCGGAGCGTTGGCCGTCTCAGATGAGGTTGTTGCGCTTGCCGGCCAACGGCGGCAAGGGCGCCGCCGTCATGGCGGGGCTCAGGGCCGCGCACGAGGCCGGATATACGCACGCGCTTCAGATCGACGCGGACGGCCAACACGATGCGGACGACGTGCCGCGCTTTCTCGATGCAGCCCGCGCCGCGCCGGGTGCGGTCGTGCTAGGCAAGCCCGTCTACGACGCTAGCGTGCCCAAGGCTCGGCTGTATGGACGGTATCTGACGCACCTTTGGGTTTGGATCGAAACGCTATCGTTCGCTATTCCTGATTCGATGTGCGGCTTCCGTGTCTATCCGTTGAACGCGGCTTGTGAGCTGATCGACGCCGTAGCGTTGCCCACGCGTATGGACTTCGACATCGAGATCCTCGTGCGGTTGTCGTGGCGTGGGGCGCGCTTCATCACGATTCCCACGCGCGTGACCTACGCGCAGGGCGGACTCTCGCATTTCCATGTGGTGCGCGACAACGTGCGAATCAGTAAGGCGCATACGCGCCTTGTGGCGGGGATGCTGATCCGTATGCCGGTCTTGCTCGCACGTAAAGCGCTGCCGCCGGCGGGCGGGTCTGCCGTCGCCACGGACGCGGTTAGCGGGCGGCGCTGGTGGCGAATCGCCGAACGCGGTAGCCGAACCGGTATGCGATTGCTTGCGTTGAGTTGCCAGCTCTTCGGCATTCGTGCAACACGGCTTTGGCTGTATCCGATCGTTGCGTATTTCGTGCTGACCGGACGAGCGGCGCGTCTCGAATCCCACCGCTACTTTGCGCGACTGCACGACCGCTCGCCTGCGGGCACGACGCCGAAACCCGGGTGGCGCACGGCGTACCGGCATATGTTCGCATTCGCGGAAGCGGGGCTGGACAAGCTCGCCGCGTGGACGGGGCGCATGGCGGGCGATGACGTCGTGTTCGACGATCCCTCCGCATTCGACGCGCTAGTCGAGAGCGGCAAGGGTGCGCTGGTAATCGGCGCTCACCTCGGCAATTTGGAGATGTCGCGCGCATTGGCGATCCGCGAAGCGCGAGCGAAGGTGACGGCCATCGTCTACATCGAACATGCGCGGCGCTTCAATAGCGTGCTGGCTGGCGCCCATCGCGACTTCTTCAATCGCGTCGTCGAGGTCAGTGATTTCGGTCCCGAGACCGCAATGATGATGCAGCAGCGCGTCGACGCAGGGGAATTGCTCGTCATCGTCGGCGACCGTGTGCCCGCGCACGAAGCGGGACGCGTGACGGAGGCGCCGTTCCTCGGCGTCGCGGCTCCGTTCGCCCAAGGGCCTTACGTGCTTGCGCATGCGCTTGGATGCCCCGTGTATTTGCTCTTTTGCCTGAAAGAGCGCGACCGCTATCGGCTCTATTTCGAGCCTTTCGCCGAGCGAATCAGGCTGCCGCGATCCGAGCGAGGCGCGCATCTGGCCGAGCATGCCAGCCGGTATGCCGAACGACTTGAATACTACAGCCGCAAGGCGCCGTTTCAATGGTTCAATTTTTTCGATTTCTGGGCGCGCCCGGGTGGAGCGGCTGATGGCCGAAGATGATTTGATTGCACGCCGTACGGCGTCTGAAACCGCCGCGGCGGCGACAACGGTCGAGATCGGCGCGCGCCGTCTATCGATCGAGGATGTCGCCGCGATCGCCTTCGGGCGCGCCGAAGTCGCTCTGAATGCGGACACCGATTGGCGTGCGCATATCGAGCGCGGCGCGGCATTTCTTCGGACGCGGCTGGCTGCCGGGGCGACGGTGTACGGCGTCAATACAGGGTATGGCGACGCATGCGTGGTTAGCGTCCCGCCCGAGCTCGTGGAGGCTTTGCCGCTTCAACTGACGCGTTATCACGGATGCGGCATGGGGGCCCTGCTCGACCCGGCGCAGACGCGCGCAGTCATCGCCGCACGCCTGAATTCGCTCGCCTACGGATACTCGGGCGTACGTGTCGTCTTGCTGGAGCGGCTGGCCGATCTCATCAATTTCAACGTTTTGCCGCGCATTCCGGCAGAAGGTTCAGTCGGTGCGAGCGGCGACCTTACGCCGCTCTCGTATGTCGCGGCCGCTCTGGTCGGCGAGCGCGAGGTCGAATTCGGCGATCGTGTGCGTCCGGCGGCCGGGGTCTGGGCCGAACTCGGCCGCACCCCGCTGGAGCTTGCGCCCAAAGAGGGACTGGCGCTGATGAACGGCACCGCAGTGATGACAGGGCTCGCGTGCCTCGCATTTGTCCGAGCCGCCCAACTGACGAGACTCGCGGCACGCTTGACCGCTCTCGCGACAGTGGCGCTCGATGGCCGGGCCGCGCACTTCGACGCGATGATCTTCGAGCTCAAGCCGCATGCGGGCCAGGCGCAGGCGGCGGCGTGGATTCGAGAAGATCTCGCGGGGCGCGAAGATACGGCCGGGCAGCGGCTTCAGGATCGATACTCGATCCGCTGCGCGCCGCATATTATCGGCGTTGCGCAGGACTCCCTGTCATGGGTGCGTCGCGATGTCGAGAATGAGCTCAACAGCGCGAACGACAACCCATTGATCGACGTGGATGGCGAGCGTGTGCTGCACGGGGGCAACTTCTACGGAGGCCACATCGCCTTCGCGATGGATGCGCTAAAGACTGCCATCGCCAACCTGGCCGATCTCATGGATCGTCAGTTCGCGCTCATCGTTGATGACAAGTTCAACAACGGCCTGCCGCGCAACTTGTCGGGTGCAAGCGCCGAACGTGCGCCGATCAGCCACGGCTTCAAGGCGGTGCAGATCTCCGCATCGGCTTGGACGGCCGAGGCGCTCAAGCTCACGATGCCTGCCAGCGTGTTCTCCCGATCGACGGAAGCGCACAATCAGGACAAAGTCAGCATGGGGACGATCGCGGCGCGCGACTGTCTGCGCGTTATCGAATTGACGGAGCAGGTGGCGGCTGCACACACGCTTGCCGCCGTTCAGGCGGCGCGGTTGCGCTTGGCGATAACGGCGAACGCGTCGCTCACCGCACCGCTCGTCGATTTCGTCGAACGGGTGAGCGCGCTGTCCCCGTTCGTGAGCGACGACCGCCCGCTAGAACCCGATTTGCGCGCGCTGACGCAGCAGATCGCGGACGGTGCGCTGGTCGGCGCGTGTGCTCCGGCAGCGGCAACGAACGGGATATCTCACTAGATGGATAGGGCGCGCTTACGTCTCTCGGCTGCCGCACGCGTCGAAGTGCCGTTTCACGACGTCGATGCAATGAACGTTTGTTGGCACGGGCATTACTTGAAATACTTCGAGATTGGCCGCGGCGCTTTGCTGCGCGCGTTCGACTACGACTACCCTGCGATGCAGGCGTCAGGCTACGTTTGGCCTGTCGTGGAGGCGCATCTGAAATATGTGCGACCCGCCATCTACGGCCAGGCGCTCGACGTGCGAGCCGAACTGCTCGAGTTCGAAAACCGTCTCAAAATCGGCTACGAGATCCTCGATGTGGCCTCGGGCGAGCGTTTGACCAAGGGCTACACGATCCAAGTCGCCGTGTGTTCCGCCACGCGCGAGCTGCAGTTCGTTTCGCCCCCTATCGTTTTCGAGAAGCTAGGACAGCGATGACTGCGATTAGAACGTTGCTTTGCGCTCGCCTGGCTGTTGTCGCGCTCGTTGCGGCGCCGGCGTTTGGGGGGGCGAGCGTCGCCCAGGCTGCGCCAACCGACGCCGCGCAGCCTGCGAGCCATGCCGAGTCGGTCAACGACGCTACGCTCGGCGCGGGGCTTGTAGCACGCATTGCTGGGCAGTTGGCCAAACACCGCGTCGTGCGAGCGCACTTTCGGCAGACGCAGGCGCTTGCGGCGCTCTCGGCGCCGCTCGTGAGCACGGGCACCCTGATATTTGCACGCGAGCGCGGTGTCATTTGGCGCACCGATACGCCGTATCGGATCACGTACGTGATTGGCGATAGTAGCGTTGCGAAAATCGACGCCAGCGGACATCGTTCGGTCACCGGCGCGGCGCGCGGTGGAATGGCGCAAATCTCGCAGATGATGCGCGCGATGTTGGGGGGGGACCTCTCAGGGCTCTACTCGCAGTTCGATGTGGCGGCTCACGGCACGGAATCTCGGTGGCAGCTGCTGCTAACGCACAATCAACCGCAGCTAGCGCGATTCGTTAAAGCGTTGCGGATGGAGGGGGGCGCCTTTCTGCAGACGCTGGAGATCGATGCCGCAAACGGCGACACAACGCACATCGAATTCTCCGGCAACGAGGGTATCGATTCGCTCCCGCCGGCCGAACTGGCCTTATTCGGGGCGCGCTGATGGCGATCGCACAAAAATCGCCGGCCCGGACGCGTGGCGTGCTGCTCGCATGGTGCGCGCTGATGTGTGTGGCGATGGCCTACTGCACGTGGCGTTTCGTCGAGCCGACGTTCGGCGGACATACTTTCGCGCCGCCGTTGCAGACCGATCTGCTCGCACTTCTGCCTAAAACGGAAGCGGACCCTGTGGCCGAACGAGCGCTCGATGCGCTTGCCAAGACTATGGGAGAGCGAGCGCTGTACCTCGTCACGAGCGAGGATGCTCGGCAGGCGAAAGCGGCGGCGCGACGGCTCGCGCAGTCGTTATCGACAAGCGGCGCGTTTCGCAGCGTCGTGGCGCAGTTGCCGCCATTCGACCCGCAGCAGATCGCACATTTTTATCTGCCCTATCGGTTCGCGCTGCTGTCCGCGGCTGACCGAGCGGCACTGGCCACCACAGGTTCGCACGCCTTGCCGGAACTCGCGGCCCAAAGGCTGTTCGATCCGGCGGGCGCGGGATTCGCCGTCGATCTCGCGGACGATCCGTTTGGTTTGCTAGGCCGCTGGCTCGCGGCGCTACCGCTCGCAAGTTCGGACTTGAGCGTCGAAGACGGCATGCTTGTCGCGCGGAGCGGCAAGACGACGAGCGTGGCGGTCATGGTCACGCTACCCGGTTCGGCGTACGAAACATCGGTTCAGCTCGCCGTGCGCAAGGCGACAGCCGATGCCGATGCTTTGACTGCGCGTGAGTATCCCGGGGTGCGCATCGTCCGCACAGGCGCGGTGTTTTACGCAGATGCGGCGCGGCGCGCATCTGAAAGCGACGTTCATCGCATCGGGTTATGGTCGGCGGGCGGCATCGCTTTGTTGATGCTTTGGATCTTTCGCTCGCCGCGCCTGATTGCACTGGGCTTCCTGTCGACGGCGATCGGCATCGGTTGTGCGCTCTGCGCAACGATGGCCTGGTTTGGGCAACTGCATCTACTAACGCTGGTATTCGGCGCGAGCCTGATCGGCGAAGCCGTCGATTATTCCATTCAATATTTCGTGCTCTACCTGAGCGCGGGGCGGCGCTGGAATGCGGGACGCGGTTTACGCGAGGTCTACCCGGCATTGCTCGTGGCGCTTGCGACAAGCCTGCTTGGCTACGCCATTCTGGCTTGGGCGCCGTTTCCGGCACTCAAGCAAATTGCCTGCTTTGCGATGGTCGGCATTGCGATGGCCTTCGCGTCTGTCGTTTCGTTGCTGCCGATCATGCTTCAGCGCGGCCCTCGCCGAACGCCGGACTATCTGTTCGACGGCGCTGCGCGCCTGATCTCGTGGGGGCAGTCGTTGTTCGCGGGCCGTCGAGCGGGGTATGTCGCGGTTTTGGTTCTTGTCATAGCGGCGCCGGGATGGCTGCGCCTGCAAAGCGACGACGACATTCACATGCTGGTTCAGCGCGATCCCGCGCTGGTCTTGCAGGAGCGTGTCGTGCGGGAGGCGATCGGGATCGACGATGGCGCGCGCTTCTTCGTCGTTAAAGGCGCGACGCCCGAGGCGGTGCTCGAGCGCTGCGAAGTGCTCGGAGATCGGCTCAATGCGCCGCTTGAAGGCAGGCCGCTCGCCGGCTGGCAATCGATCTCGCAGTTCGTCCCATCGGCGCGTCGGCAGGCCGTGGACGAGGCTCTGGTATCGAGCGCACTACGCTCCGCCGACGCGTTGCGGACGGCCTTGGTCGGCGCGGGATTTCGCGACGAGGTCGCGCGCCGCTACGTCGATGTCTGGACGCACGATGCGGGGAAGCCGCTCACGCTTGACGGGTGGCTCGCGCAGCCCTGGTCGCAACCTTATCGCCATCTTTGGCTCGGCGCGGTTGGACTGGCGGGCGCGCCCGAGTATGCGGCGATCGTCATGCCGCTCGGCGTGAGTACGACGCAACTGCCCGCGCTTGCGGCGCTGGCCCGCACGCTGCCGGGCGTCGTCTTCGTGGATAAGGCCGCAAGCGTGTCGCGGCTCTTCGGTGCCTATCGCGTAGACAGTGCGCGTTGGCTCGCCGCTGCGCTCGTGCTGGTGCTCGCGCTGTTGATGAGCCGTTATGGAATGTATGGGGGGATTCGCGTGCTGATGCCGGTGGTGGTTGCCATCGCACTGGCCTTGGCCGCGTTCGGCTATGCGGGCTTGCCGCTGACACTGTTCAACTGGCTTGCGCTGATGCTGGTGCTTGGCGTGGGCGTCAATTACGCCGTCTTCCTGCGCGAAGGCTGCACGCGTGCGAACGCAAACCTGGGAGCAGTATGGACGGGTGTGGCGTTGTCGGCCGCAACCACGCTGCTTTCATTCGGGTTGTTGGCAATGAGCTCGATGCCGGTCCTGAAGACGTTCGGCGCAACGCTCGCGCTCGGCGTGGCCGTCTCGGCGTTGCTGGCTCCAATCGGCATGCCGGCTCAACGAGAACGACAATGAAACTTCCGCACGTCTACTTGCATGCCCTCGGCATGGTAAACGCCCTTGGCGCCGATACCGCTGCGATCGCCGCAGCCTTGGCGACAGGCGTCTCGCCAGGCATGGGGCGCGTAGCGTTCGGGGGCGAGCACGGCGCCTATGTTGGCCGAGCGCAAGCGTCGCTCGCGCTTGCGCCGCCGGCGCATCTTGCTCGCTACGACTGCCGCAATAATCGCCTACTGCTGGCGGCCTTGGCGCAGATAGAACCCGCCGTCCAAGCTGCGTGCGCGCGTTACGGGGCCGAGCGCGTGGGCGTCGTTCTAGGCACCAGCACGTCAGGGATCGGTGCGGGAGAGCGTGCGTTTGGCGTAGCGAGCGGCCCTGACGCGAGCTGCCGGGCGTTCGATTACGTCCAGATGGAAATTGGCAGCGGCGCGCCGTTCGCAGCCGCTGCGCTGGGTCTCCAAGGGCCGGCGTTCACGATCTCGACGGCCTGTACCTCGAGCGCGAAGGCGTTCGCCGCCGGGCGGCGTCTGCTGCAGTTGGGGCTATGCGATGCGCTGGTCGTGGGTGGCGTCGATTCGCTATGCGAGCTGACGTTGCGCGGGTTTGCCGCGCTTGAATCGACGAGCCTCGAACGGACGAATCCGATGAGTTCGAATAGGGCGGGCATCAACATCGGCGAGGGCGCCGCCGTCTTCCTCATGAGTCGGGAGCAGGGTCCTGCGTTGCTGGCCGGCATCGGCGAATCGAGCGATGCGCACCATATCTCCGCCCCGGATCCGACCGGTGCGGGTGGCGAGCTGGCGCTGCGGGCGGCGCTTGCCGATGCGGGCATGTCCGCCACCGCGATCGGCTACGTGAATTTGCATGCAACCGCCACACGAAAGAACGATGAAATGGAAGCGCGACTCATGAAGCGGGTGTTCCCGCAGGGCGTCGCGGCGAGCGGGACGAAGCCGCTGACGGGCCATACCCTCGGGGCGGCCGGGGCGACCGAACTCGGCTTCGCCTGGCTTGTGCTCGTGCGAGAGGGGGCGGTGTTGCCGCGCCACGTATGGGACGGAGTCGCCGATACCGCGCTGCCGAAGCTGGACTTGATCGACGAGGCCCGACATCTATCGCCCGGACAGGCCGTGATGAGCAATTCGTTCGCCTTCGGCGGAAACAACGTGAGCCTAGTGCTCGCACACTGAGCGACCAACGACAAACGCCATGACGACGCCGACCGTTTCGAATTCCACTGCTGTCGTACTCGAGGGCGCCGCTTTCGCCGCATTGCCTGCCGTCGACGAGGTGTTGCCCCATCGCGGCACGATGCGCCTGATCGATGAAATCGTCGGTTTCAGCGATGAGGCGGTCTCCGTATCCGCGAAGGTCGACAGCCAGGCCTGGTACGCGGACGCCGATGGCGCCATGCCCGCCTGGCTGGGCATCGAATTGATGGCGCAGGCCATTGCCGCCCACGTCGGGTTGATTGCGATGCGGGCGGGCGGCCGCGCGCGGCCTGGTGTGCTGCTGGGCGCGAGCCGCTACGAGGTTGTCGCACCGTCGTTCGCCGCTGGGGCGCGTCTATGCATCGAGGCGAAGGAACTGCTCAAGAGCGAGCAGGGCCACGGCGCATACGAATGCATGATCTCGGCCGAAGGCCGTTGCGTCGGGCAAGCCGTCATCAAAGTGTTTCAGCCGGACGATTTTCACGCATTCATCGAAGGGAGCTTTACGTCATGACCAACCGGCGCGTTCTGGTTACCGGTGCAAGCCGCGGCATCGGCCGCGCGATTGCGTATCGACTCGCCGCGGACGGGTTTGCCGTCACCGCGCATTGCAGGAATGGCGTAAGCGAGGCCCAGGCCGTGGTCGATGCGATTCACGCGCGGGGCGGGCGCGCCGGCATCCTGCGGTTCGACGTGCGCGATCGCGCTGCGTGTCGCGCAGCCCTCGAGGCCGACGTCGCCCGCGACGGCGCCTACTACGGCATTGTTCTGTGCGCGGGACTGACGCGCGACGCGGCATTTCCGGCGCTGACGGACGAAGATTGGGATGCGGTGATCGAGACCGGATTGGACGGCTTCTACAACGTTGTCCACCCGTTGACCATGCCGATGGTTCGCGCTAAGCAGGGCGGCCGCATCGTGACAATCGCGTCGGTCTCCGGTGTGATGGGCAATCGCGGTCAAGTCAATTACAGCGCCGCGAAGGCAGGGCTCATCGGCGCAACAAAAGCGCTCGCCGTCGAACTCGCTTCACGTCGTATCACGGTCAACAGCGTCGCGCCCGGGCTGATCGACACCGACATGATCGCGGGCCTCGAGCATCTTGATCAGGCGCTGCAGACCGTGCCGATGGGCCGCGTGGGACAGCCCGACGAGGTGGCTGCCGCCGTCGGCTTTTTGATGTCGGATGCCGCTTCATACATCACACGCCAAGTCATCGGCGTCAACGGCGGGATGATCTGATGAAGCGCGTCGTCGTAACGGGAATGGGCGGGGTGACCGCCTTCGGCACTGGCTGGGGCGAAATCGAAGCCGCGTTGCGCAGCGGGCGCAATGCCGTGCGGCACATGCCCGAATGGGACTACTTTTCGTCGCTTCATACACGCCTCGCGTGTCCGCTGCCCGATTTTCAGCCCCCCCGGGAGTACCCGCGCAAAAAGACACGATCGATGGGACCGGTCTCGATGTATGCGGTCCGAGCCAGTGAGCTTGCATTGCTCGACGCGGGGCTAGCGGCGGATCCATCGATCACGGACGGTCGGATGGGCGTCGCCTACGGCTCCTCGTCCGGCTCCGTGCAGCCGATTCGCGCGTTCGGCTCAATGCTTGATACGGGATCGATGCGCGACGTCACGTCAAATAGCTACATTCAGATGATGCCGCACACGACCGCGGTCAACGTGGGGCTGTTCTGGGATTTGAAAGGACGCATCATTCCCACTTCCTGCGCATGCGCTTCGGGCAGTCAGGCGATCGGTTACGCCTATGAGGCGATCGCGATGGGTAAGCAATCGCTGATGCTCGCCGGCGGAGCCGAAGAGCTATCGGGACCCGCAGTCGCTGTCTTCGATACGCTATATGCGACGAGTACGCGCAACGACACGCCGTCGCTTACGCCGCGTCCGTTCGATGCGGCGCGAGACGGTCTCGTGGTGGGCGAGGGAGCGGCCACGCTCGTGCTCGAAGAGTATGAGCATGCGCGTGCTCGGGGCGCCACCATTCATGCGGAGGTCAGTGGATTCGGATGCAACTCCGACGGTGCGCATATGACACAGCCTACCGCGGCGACCATGGCGCATGCGATGCGATTGGCCCTCGCAGATGCTCACTTAGCGCCCGATGCGATTGCGTACGTCAACGCGCATGGCACCTCGACCGATCGTGGCGACGTAGCCGAGAGCGCCGCAACCGCCGACGTGTTCGGCGCCGGCATGCCGATCAGCTCGCTCAAAAGCTACATCGGCCATACGCTCGGTGCGTGCGGCGCGATCGAGGCATGGTGGACGATCGAGATGATGAAGCGCGATTGGTATGCGCCGACGCTGAATTTGACGACAGTCGATGAGGCTTGCGCGCCGCTCGATTACATCATGCACGAAGGACGGGCGATCGATGCCGAGCATGTCATGAGCAACAATTTTGCGTTTGGCGGCATCAACACGTCGCTAATCTTCAAGCGCTGGGGATGAGTGCTGCCATGCGACCCGACGCACAACGTGTCGTGGTAACCGGCATGGGCATCGTATCGTGCATCGGTAACACGCTCGATCAGGTCGCCCAGGCGTTGCGAGCGGGCCGTTCGGGCATTGCGCGGATCGAGGCTTGGACTGAGCGCGGTCTGGCGAGCCAAGTGGCGGGCGCGGCTTCGATCACCGGTGAGCCCCCGTTCGAGCGCAAATTCGAGCGGTTCATGGGCGATACGGCGCGCTTCGCGTGTCATGCGGCCCGCCTGGCGATCGACGATGCTCGCTTGCCGAAGCGGGCGCTGAACTCGCCGCTAGCGGGTGCGGTCATCGGCTCGGGAACCGGCGCGCTGTCCGCTTATGATGCGGCGCTCACGCTTGCCGCCACACGGGGAATCGAGCGCACCCCGCCGTTCGTCGTGCCGCAAGCCATGAGCAGCACCGCGTCGGCCACTGTGGCTCACGTCTTTGGGTTGGAGGGCGTGTGCTATTCGCCGTCATCGGCTTGCACGACATCCGCACTCGCGATCGGGCAGGCCATGCAGTTGATCGCGAGCGGCCGGCAGCAAGTCGTGCTGGCGGGGGGCAGCGAAGAATTGCATACCAACACGGCGCTCATGTTCGATGCGATGGGAGTCCTTTCGCGTGGGTCGAACGATAGCCCGCCGCGGTCGTCACGCCCTTACGATTGTGCGCGCGACGGCTTCGTGCTCGCCTCGGGGGCCGGTGTGTTGGTCCTCGAATCGCTTGCGCATGCGCGTGCCCGCGGCGCGTCGATCTACGCGGAATTGACAGGCTTCGGCCAGGCGACGGATGCGCAGGCGATGGTGGCGCCGGGCGCGTCCGGCATTGCGCGCGCCGTCCGCGCGGCGCTCGGCGAGGCTGGCTGCCACCCGGGCTACATCAACACACATGCGCCGTCGACGCCCCTCGGCGATGCGCAGGAGTTCGACGCGCTCACGGCAGTGTTCGGCGAGCGCATGCCGCCGTTCTCGTCGACCAAGGCCCTCACGGGACATCCGCTCGGAGCGGCCGGTGTGCATGAGGCCATCTATACGCTGCTGATGATGCGCGATGGGTTTGTTGCTGCGAGTTCGGGCATCGAAACGCTCGACCCTGCCCTGAAAGACGCGCCGATCGTGCTGTCGCCACGGGATGCCTCGCTCGGCGCGGCAATGTCCATTTCCTTCGGTTTCGGCGGCAGTTGCGCGAGTTTGATGTTCGGCGCCTGCGAGGCATATCAGATGTGAGACGGACGACCTAGGGCTTTTTGACGCGACAACAACAATAGGAGTATCGCGATGAAACTGAGGTATGTATTGACGCTAGCCGCGCTGGCGGCAACGACGCATGTGGCCGTGGCGCGTACGAACGTGACCACTTATCCGTTGAAACCGGTGCTGGATGCACAGCCCTCGGATAACCAAGTGACGTTCTATTTCGGCGATGCGCCGCATGCGCCCGTCTCCGCTTCCCACGGCCAAGGCAGAGCGTCTATCCGCGTGGCGCGCAAGCTCGACAGTGAAACCGTTTCATGCAATGAGGCGCTAACGGAAGCCCTGGCCTCCCTGCGCGCCGACGCGGTGAATCACGGCGCGAACGCGGTGGTGAACATCGAGACGAGCTTTCATTCGACGCACACCGCATCGTCCTCCGAATTCACTTGCGCGACGAGTGGGAGCGCTGCCGCGCTGAAGGTGAGCGGCGAGCTTGTCACGCTCGGAACGAAGTGAACATACCGGGCTAAGGGGGCAGCCCGGTAGTCCGTAGTCCCTCCACTTAAAAAAAACAGGAAATGAACGAAATGAAACGCTATTTGAAACTCGCTGTGGTTGCTGCGTTGTCCGTCGCGGCTTCGCAAGCATTCGCGCGCAATTCCGTCGAGACGTACTCGATCGATAACGCGCTGAAGACGGGTGACGGCAAAGTGGGCTCCGACATCGCACTGTATTTCGCCGGACAACCCCACCCGACCGTACTTAAAACGCTGAGCGAAGCCGCGACGAACAAGAAGACGAATTCGTTCGGCCGCAGCGACGAACTTGCCTGCCAGCACGTATTCCTGTCCGCTGTTATCGCGTTGCAAGAGCGCGCGCGGGCCGAAGGCGGCAACGCGGTCGTCAACATCAAGAGCAACTATAAGGACCACTTGACGGAAAGCGCCACCGAATTCACGTGCGGTGCGGGCGCTTTGATCGCCGGTGTCGCCCTGAAAGGCGACGTCGTCACGCTGAAGAAGTAACGACGCGCCGCGGCCCATGGAGCGGGCCGAACGGGCGCCGGTGGTGCAGCCGCGACCGCAGCTCGGCGTCCTGTTACGCGCTAAGCCGGCTTGCGCGCGGCGACATTGACCAGGGTCTCGCGACGCTTGCCGGGCTTCGGGCGATACAGGCCGAGCCGCTCGAGCAGACCGAAATCTTTCGCGCGACTCCACCAGAGGTAAGGCAGTGAAACGTTGCGTTCGGTAAAGACGAAGCCGCCGGTCCGCAGCATGTCGAGGTAACCGTCGGCGCTCTTTTGCACCTGCATCGGATGGCGAAAGAGCAGGCGGATTACCCACGATTTGATGTAGGCGTCCGTCGATTCCGCGAACAACAGTAGGCCACCCGGCTTCAGGACACGGCGGAACGCTTCGAGCGCGCGCTCTTGTTCGACGAGATGATGGAAGGTCTGATGGCAGAACACGATGTCGGCGCTTGCGTCGGGCAACGGTAGCACCGCGCAATCGCCGTCCATGACGTCGACGTGGGCGTGTACCTGTTGTGCGGCTGATTGGGCGATCGCGAGCGAAGGGGCGTGGCAATCGATGCCGATAATCCGGCTTGGCGTGAAAGCTTGGGCCAGCAGCTTAAACGAAATGCCTTGGCCGCAACCCACGTCGACGATGACGGGAGCGCGAGGCAGCGGGGCATCGATGAGCCGTTTCAAATCGTTGATGGCGACGCGCAGCACGTGGTGTTCCCACGTGTGGGTGCGCAAGAACCAAACACCGAACGCCGTTTCGGGGACGAACGTCGCGCTGGCGCGCGACGTAGGGAATGAATTGGATGGCACGTTGGTTTCCCCCGCAGTTGGCCTGTGGTTGTCATGCCGCGGATTGTAATGGGAACCCGCGCGGACGTGCGTCGAAGCGACATACGGTCCGTCCACCGATTGACTAAACGATAACAAGGAATAGACAACGATGAACTCAACACTCGGGGAACTCGAACAGGCCGACGTGGCCGTCATTGGCGCGGGGCCGGCTGGCGCCGTCGCTGCCGCGCTGCTTGCACGCGCGGGGCGGTCGGTGCTCGTGCTCGAGCGCCAACACTTTCCGCGCTTTTCGATCGGCGAGAGCCTGTTACCGCAAAGCATGGCCTATCTTGAAGAGGCCGGTATGCTTCAGGCCGTCGTTGAAGCCGGCTTTCAATACAAGAACGGCGCCTCGTTCATTCACGGGGAGAAGATGTCGTCGTTCGATTTTCGAGACAAGCATTCCGACGGATGGGGCACGACGTATCAGGTGGAGCGCGCGGTGTTCGACCAATTGCTGATTCGGCGTGCGGCGGAGCAGGGCGCCCAAGTGCGCTTCGGCCATACCGTGCGTGCGATGGAAACCGGCGAAGCGCCTGTGCTTGAAATCGAGGACGAGGCTGGCCGCGTTTATCGCGTGGCTGCTCGCTTCGTGCTCGACGCCAGCGGATTCGGCCGTGTTTTGCCGAGGCTCCTGGGCCTCGAAAAGCCGTCTCGTATGCCGCCGCGAGCAGCGCTGTTTTCTCATGTGCTGGATGCGCTGCCCGCAGGCAGCACCGATCGCGACAAGATCTGCGTCGCCGTCCATCCGGAGCGGCGCGATGTGTGGTATTGGATGATTCCGCTCGCGGGAGGAAGGACGTCGATCGGCTGCGTGGCCGATGCTGCGTTTCTCGACGTGCCTGAGGCTCAGCGGGAGGCGAAATTGCGCGAACTGATTATGGCGGAACCCACCATTGGGCGATTGCTTGGGGACGCGCCATTTGTCATGCCGGTCAACCGTATCGGTGGCTACTCCGCGAACGTCGAGCGCTTACACGGTCCCGGCTTTGCTTTGCTCGGTAACGCCGGCGAGTTTCTCGATCCCGTGTTTTCTTCCGGCGTGACGATCGCGCTCCGTTCGGCGCATCTCGCGACGCAGACGCTGCTGCGCCAGTTCGATGGCGAGCGAGTGGACTGGGCCGCCGATTACGATACTCCGCTGCGCAAGGGGATCGACACGTTCCGTGCGTTCGTCGAGCGCTGGTACACCGGTGAGCTGCAAGACATCATTTTCTACGCAGATCAGACGCCGAAAATTCGCCGGATGATCAGCGCGATCTTGGCTGGTTACGCATGGGACGAGACTAACCCGTATGCTGCGGACCCGGTTCGTCGATTGACGGCCTTACACGAGGTTTGCACGTCGGCTGCCTAGGCCGAACTGCGTTCGTCGCCGCGGCGCGGTCGGCCGCGGCGTGCGACGCAAAGTTCGTCGGCATCGGGCTAGCCTCGCCGATGCACCTGCCGTCCCGCCGCATACGTCTCCAGCACCGCGCGATCGTCGCCGAGCATCGCAAACGCGAACAGCCATTCCTCGGGCGACTGCGCCAGCGCGGTGCGTCGGGCCAGCAACGGCGTCGCCTCGGGGTCCAGCACAATGAAATCGGCCTCCGAGCCCGGGCGCAGCGTACCGACTGTGTCCTCAAGGCCGAGCGCCTGCGCCGCCCCCGCTGTCGCCAGCCAGAACATCCGCGCCGCCGTGAGATGATGCCCCGTCATGCGGGCGACCTTATGGGCTTCGTTCATCGTTTGCAGCATCGAGAACGATGTGCCGCCGCCCACGTCGGTGCCTAAGGCGACCGGCATCCCCGCTACTCCCGCCTTCTCGAAATCGAACAAGCCGCTGCCGAGAAACAGATTCGACGTCGGACAGTGCGAGGCCACCGCGCCCGTTTCGGCCATGCGGGCGCGATCTCGATCGTCCAAATAGATGCAGTGCCCGTAGACGGCGCGCCGACGCAGCAATCCGTAATGCTCGTAGACGTCGAGATAGCTGCGATGGCCGGGGAACAACTCGGCTACCCACTTCACCTCATCGGTGTTTTCCGACACATGGCTTTGAATGAAGACGTCGGGATGCATACGCGCAAGCGCGCCGCAGGCTTCGAGTTGCTCGGGCGTCGATGTCGGGGCGAAGCGCGGCGTGAGCGCATAGAGTTGCCGGCCGCGTTTGTGCCATCGTTCGATCAGCGCGGCGCTGTCGTCATAGCCCGATTGCGCCGTGTCGCGCAGGAACTCGGGGCAATTGCGATCCATCAGCACTTTGCCCGCCACCATGCGCAGGTTGCGTGCTTCGCTAGCGCTGAACAGCGCGTCGGCCGACCCTTTGTGGACGGTGCAGTAGACGAGCGCCGTCGTGGTGCCGCAGGCGAGCAACTGATCGAGAAAGAATTCGGCTACGTTCGAAGCGTGGTCAGCGTCCGCAAAGCCGCGTTCGGTCGGAAACGTGTAGGTGTCGAGCCACGGCAGCAAGCCGGCCGCCGGTGAGGCGATCATCTCGGTCTGCGGATAATGCACGTGCGTATCGATGAAGCCGGGCGTGATCAATTTACCGGGCCACTCGACGAGCGTCGTATCGGGCGTGAGCTGCGCACGCAGCGCCGCGTATGAGCCCGCCGCCACGACGCGGCCGTCGTCGACGATGAGCAAACCGTCTTCTTCGAAGCAAGCGCCGCCCGCCGTAGTGGCAGGGTCGCCCACGAAGGTTAGCAATTTGGCGCGATAAGCGGTGCGCGTATCCGTTTGACTCATGATGGTACGTCTCTCAGTGCGATGAAAAGTGCGGACGGCGCGACGCGAGACCGAGCGATGCCTTCGTTGCGCGTGCAACGATCCTCTGCGCAGCAAAGCGATGGCGGCCGGGTGAGCGGGATCCGCGTCGGAAAATCAGTGCGGCGCCATGTCGGGCCGCCCCCAGTAGGCGTCGAGTTTGTCGATGAGCGCTTGGCGTTCGTCCGGCGTGACGAACGAGGCTTCGAAGCCGTTGCGGATGATGGTGTAGACCTCTTGTTCGTTCAGTTCGAGCGCCTCGGCCGTGGCGAAGTAATTCGCGTTGACATAGCCGCCGAAGTAGGCGGGATCGTCGGAATTCACCGTGACGGCCACGCCTTGCGCGAGTAGCTGCTTTAGCGTGTGTTGCTTCATGTCGTCGAATACGCGCAGCTTGATGTTCGACAGCGGACAGACGGTGAGCGCCACGCGCGAATCGGCCAAGCGTGCGACAAGCGCGGGATCTTCGATGCTGCGCACGCCGTGATCGACGCGATCGACTTTCAGCAGATCGAGCGCCTCGTGGATGTACGAGGGCGGCCCTTCTTCACCGGCGTGCGCGACGAGTTTCAGGCCGCGCGCGCGGGCTTTGGCAAAGACTCGCTCGAATTTCGACGGCGGATGTCCGCGCTCGGACGAATCGAGGCCTACGCCGATGAGGCGGTGCGCATAGGTATCGAACAGCGGCAGCGCCGCCTCGTAAGTGGCCAGCGCATCGGCTTCGGACAAGTGCCGCAAGAAGCAGAGAATTAGCTTGCTCGTGAGCCCCTTTTGTTCGGCCTCGGCCAGCGCACGCTCGATGCCGGCCACCGCCGTGCTGATGGCGACGCCGCGCTCCATATGCGTTTGCGGATCGAAGAAGATCTCGGCATGGACGACGTTATCGGCGAGCGCACGCTCGACGTAGGCGTTCGTCATCGTGTAGAAATCTTCCTCCGTCAGCAGCACGCTGGCGCCGGCGTAGTAGATGTCGAGAAACGATTGCAAATCCGTGAACTCGTAGGCCTTCTTCAATGCTTCGATCGATTCGTAAGAAAGCTTCACCCCATTGCGCTTGGCGAGGTCGAAGATCACTTCGGGTTCGAGCGAGCCCTCGATGTGGATATGGAGTTCGGCCTTCGGTGCGCCGGCGATTTTTTCAGCGAGTGTTGGTGTCATGGTCGGTCAGCGGTTGCGGCATGGAAAACGGTGAGTCGTATACGGCTGTGGGCGCGGCGCGAGCGGCTTCGACAGCTTGCAGCAGTTGGGCGGCCGCCGACAGGGCGATGACTTCGGGCGTTTTGTCGACGATGCCCTCGACGCCGATCGGACACACCATACGGGCGATGCGGTGGGGATCGATTCCGCTCGCGGCGAGACGGTCTTCGAATTGTCGACGCTTGGTGCGCGAGCCGATCATGCCGAAGTAGAGGAAATCGTCGCGGCGCAAGATGCGCTCGGCCAGCGCCAAGTCGCGCGCGTGATCGTGCGTCATGACGACGAATGCGCTGCCCGGTGCGGCTTGATCGATCACTGCGTCAGGAGCGTCGTTCGCATCGACGGTGATATTCGTGTACTGCGAGCGCTCGAACGGAGGCGGAAACTGCGCGTTGGGTTGATCCACCCAACGCACGCGGCAGGGCAGCGTGGCGAGCACGCGCGCGAACGCCGTCGCGACATGACCGGAACCGAACAGTACAACGGGAAACTCGCGCGAGACGATCGTCTCGGTCAGTAGCGCGCCGCCTTCGTCGAAACCGGCGCCATCCCAGAGCAGGCAATCGGGCGCCTGCACGCCGGCTTCTGCCTCCAGCAGCCGCACGGGAGAGCGCGTGGAGCCGAATGAGACGCTGCGCTGGGTCGCTTGTCCGGCATGCATGCGCTTGCCGAGCGCCGCCACCCAATCGAGATCGCCCACATCGAGCCGCTCGAAGGCGAGGACGACGGCGCCGCCGCAGCATTGGCCGAGGCTAGGTCCGAGCGAAAGCCGTTCGAGCCGGCGCAGATGCGGCGTCCGCATTCCGTCGCGCAACACTTCGCGTGCGATTTCGATCGCGCGCCATTCGAGATGGCCGCCGCCGATCGTATGCCGCGCGCTCTCGCGCGTGACGATCATCTTCGCGCCGGCCTCGCGCGGCGTCGAACCCTCGACGCGCGCCACGGTGACGAGCACCACGGCGTCGCCGTGCGTGAGCAGTTGTTGTAGATCGGTCAGCCAGGGTTGCATAGGGTCGTTGCGCTTCGTTTCCGTTAGGCCTCGCCCGAGGCGACGCCTGCGGGCGATGGTGACAGCGACGACGATGACGATGGTTCATCTATCAACGTCGCATCGGTTAAGCCTGCATCGTTCGTGCCATCGCCATCGCCATCGTTCGTCGACGCGAGGAACTTCGCCAGCGCGGTCAGGACGGCTTCAGGTGTGGCGGGTGCATCGAGCGGCGGCGCACGGCGTGCGTCGGGCGCCGCCGCGACAATCGCATCGCGCATGGCGAGGAACACCGAGAAGGCGAGCAACAGCGGCGGCTCGCCCACGGCCTTCGAGCGAAATACCGTGGGCTCCACGTTCTCGTTGGCGTAAAGACGCACGTCGAACGCCGCCGGTGTATCGCTGACGGCGGGAATCTTATAGGTGGACGGCGCGTGTGTCATGAGCCGCCCATCGCGGTTCCACCACAGCGTCTCGGTGGTGAGCCAGCCCATGCCTTGGATGAAGCCCCCTTCGATTTGGCCGATGTCGATGGCCGGATTGATCGAGCGGCCGACATCGTGCAGCAAGTCCGCGCGCAGCAGCTTGCTTTCGCCCGTCAGCGTATTGACGACGACCTCCGACACGGCCGCCCCATAGGCGAAGTAGTAGAAAGGATGCCCCGTCATCGTGCTGGCGTCCCAATGAATCTTAGGCGTAGCGTAGAAGCCGTCGGACCACAACTGCACGCGGGCAAGGTAAGCCGCGTTCACGAGTTGAGCGAAGGGCATCGCTGCGCCTTCGCCGATGACCTGTCCCTGTTCGAAGCGCACCTTCGCCGCTTCGCCGCCGAGCGTTTGCGCAGCCACTTGCGCGAGCCGTTCGCGTATCGTCGTCGCCGCATTTTCGGCGGCTTTGCCGTTCAGATCGCTTCCCGTCGAGGCCGCGGTGGCCGAGGTATTGGCGATCTTCGACGTATCGGTGGCTGTCACGCGCACTTGCGCGAGCGGCAAGCCGAACACGTCAGCGACGACTTGCGCGACTTTGGTGTTGACCCCTTGGCCCATCTCCGTGCCGCCATGATTGACGAGCACGGAGCCGTCCCGATAGAGATGCACGAGCGCGCCGGCTTGATTGAGAAACGCCACGTTGAACGAGATGCCGAATTTCACCGGCGAAAATGCGATGCCGCGCTTAAGGACAGGGCTCTTTGCGTTGAATGCCGCGACGGCCTCTCGCCGGGCGCGATAGTCGCTCGTCTCGAGCAAGCGGGCCGTTAGCGGGGCAAGGATGTTGTCTTCGACGCGCTGGCCGTAGGGCGTCAAATCGCGCGCACCGATGCCGTAATAATTGGCGAGCCGAATGTCGACCGGGTCGCGGCCGAGCGCACGCGCAATGCCGTCGAGGATGACTTCGGTGACGAGCGCCCCTTGCGGGCCGCCAAAGCCGCGAAACGCCGTATTCGATTGGGTATTCGTCTTACAGCAAAGTGCGACGATTTCGACGTCGGAGAGGAAATAGGCGTTATCGACGTGGCAGACGGCGCGGGTGGCGACGGCGCCAGATAGGTCGGCCGAGTAGCCCGCGCGCAGTGCGATCTCCACGCGCAAGCCGAGGAGGCGGCCGTCGTCGTCGTAGCCGGCTTCGTAGCGATACAGCGCGTCGTGGCGTTTGCCGGTGATCAGGAAATCGTCGTCGCGGTCGACGCGCAGCTTGACCGGGCGACGCAAGCGCGCGCAAGCGAGCGCGGCGACGCAGGCGAACACGGCCGATTGCGATTCCTTGCCGCCGAAGCCGCCGCCCATGCGCCGGCATTCGCACACGACGCTATGAGCGGGCCGCCCGAGCATATGAGCGACCACGGCCTGCATTTCGCTCGGGTGTTGGGTGGAGCTATAGACATGCACGCCGTCGAGCTCGGCCGGGATCGCGTAGGCGGCTTGCCCTTCCAAATAGAACTGCTCCTGCCCGCCGACTTCGAATTCGCCCGCCAGACGATGCGGTGCGGCGGCGATGCGTGCGCTGGGCGAGCCGCGCGTGAGGCGTTGCGGCTGCAGGACGTAATGGCGGCGCGCTCTGGCCTCCTCGATGGTCAACACGGGCTCGAGCGGCTCGTAGCGAACGACATCGTCGCTCTTCGCTAGCGCGGCGGCTCGGCGCGCTAGCTCATACGACGTGGCGACGACGGCGAATACCGGCTGACCAAGATACTGAACGAGGGTGTCGGCCAGAATCGGGTCGTCGTGCAGCACCGGGCCGCAGTTATTTTCGCCGGGAATGTCGGCCGCTTGCAGCACCGCCACCACGCCGGGCGCTTCTCTTACCGCTGTTAGATCGAGCGAGACAATGCGCGCGTGCGCATAGCGCGAGAGGCCGAGGGCGACATGGAGCGTATCGGCGAGTTCGGGCAGGTCGTCCGTGTAGCGCGCTTCGCCGCTGACATGTTGCTCGGCCGATTCGTGCGGTAGGGGCGCACCGAGGGCATTCATGGCGCCTCCTTGATGGGCCCATACGCGTCGTCGAAGGCGAACGCGTCGACGTCAAAGAGGGCGAGCGGCGCGTCGTCCCGCGTTTCGAGCCAAAATCGCCACAGCAGGTTGCGTGCGACGGTCGCGCGATAGGCGCTCGAGGCGCGCAAATCGGTGAGCGGCTGGTAGTCGGTGGCAAGCGCCTCCATCGCGCGGGTTACGGCCGCTTCGCTCCATTGATCATCGACCAACGCGGCTTCCGCGTGCGTGGCGCGCTTGGGCGTGGCGGCCATTCCGCCGAACGCGATGCGCGCATGCACGATGCGCCCGTCCACCACATCGATGGCGAACGCGGCGCATAGAGCGGAAATGTCCTGGTCGTAGCGCTTCGATACTTTGTATGTCCGAAAACGTAGCGTCGGCGCGGGGCGCGCTATGCGTAGCGCGACGACGAATTCGCCGGGCTGAAGGGCCGTCTTTTGATAGCCGAGATAAAACGCATCGAGCGGCATCTCGCGCGTGTCAAGCCCGCGGCGCAGCACGATCCGAGCATCGAGTGCGATCAGCGCCGGCATCGAATCGCCGATCGGCGAGCCGTTGGCCACGTTGCCGCCTAACGTACCGGCGTTGCGCACGGGCAGCGACGCGAAGCGCTTGCCGAGTTCGGCAAGCTCGGGGTAATCGACGACGAGCGCGGCGAAGGCGTCTTCGAGCGTCACGGCTGAGCCGATCGTGAGCGTGGCGGCATCGCGCTCGATTGTCGCCAACTCGGCGACGCGGCCGACATAGAGCAAATCGCCGAGATCGCGCAACTGCTTCGTAGCCCACAAGCCGATATCGGTGCTGCCCGCGAGCACGAGCGCGTGCGGATGGTGTAGGCGAAGCTCGGCGAACGCGGCAAGCGATGTCGGCGCCCGAAAGCGCGCGTGGCCGAACGCGGGGCCCCGTACGTCAGGACCTTCATAGACGAAGGTTTCGCTAGCGTCGCGTTGTATCTGGCGCAGCGCGCGCACGATCGGCGCGCGATCGAGGCTCCTGTGCGGGTACCGCCCGGGCTCGAGCATGCGTTGAGCGGCTTCGATGATCGGGCGATAGCCCGTACACCGGCACAGGTTGCCCGACAGAGCGGTCGTGATCTCGTCGCGCGTCGGCACTCCGGCGCCGGCCGGATGATTTTCGTAGAGCGCAAACATCGACATGGCGAAGCCCGGCGTACAGAACCCACATTGCGAGCCATGGCAATCCACAAGCGCTTGCTGGACTGGGTGCAGCGCGCCGCCGGCCGTGCGCAGATCTTCCACGGTAAATAGGGCGCAGCCGTCGAGCGTCGGTAGGAAGCGGATACAAGCGTTGACGGCTTTGAGGGCGAGCTCGCCCTGCGCATCCAATTCGCCGACGACGACTGTGCATGCGCCGCAATCGCCTTCCGCGCAGCCTTCCTTCGTGCCGGTGCAATGCAGGTCTTCGCGCACGTACTGCAGCACCGTGCGCGTGACGGGCTGGTTTGAAACCTCGCGGATGGCGCCGCGGTGGTAGAAGCGGATGGGATGCGTCGTCATAGCCGAATCCTGAATGGGGGGATCAGGCGCGCGTTACGCGATGGCCGGCCATAAGCCTCGCGCACGTGGATCGCCATCCATGACCGAAGATAGCACCGTCACGGGGCAAAGACATCGTCCTCGGCTGATGGGCGCTATCAGCGACCCGTCATGACGCCGGTACGATTCGAAAGACGAAGGAAAGTTGCCGCGGGACGCGGCGTGGCGTGGCGGTGCGCGCGCTGTTGAATGCGCGGGTTTGGGTTTACCCTTGATCGGCATGCGCCCGGATAGGCCTGCGCCCGGACGCACCGCCCGAGTTTTACGCTGCGGTGAAGCGGCGCCGGTCGCGCCGACGCCAGAGGCTCGCAACGACGGCGGCGAACATTAGACCGAACGCGATCAGCGCCCAGCCGGGCAGCAAGACGCCGAGGATCGGCGGATAGACCGTTTCGCACAGGCCTGCGACTTTAAAGACGCTGGGAAGCCAATGAGCCGGCGGCAGGCTATCGACGACCGGCTGCAGCGCATCGAAGCCGCAGCTAAAGCCAGGATTCAACTGAATGTACAAGTGGCGCGCCGCGCCCGCGATGCCTGCGGCGGCGGTGATCGCGATCAGCGTCTCGAATAGCGCGACGCCGCGCCAGCCCTTACGCGCCGCGCCAACGAATGCGAACAGCGCAATCAGCAAAAACAAATAGCGCTGAATGATGCATAGCGGGCAAGGATCTTCATGCTCGGCGTATTGCAAATAAAGCGCTCCGCCGACGAGCGCGAGGCAGACGAAGCCGAGCAGCACTAGCAGGCTGCGCTCGCGGCGCAGCGAAGACGTATCGTTCATGACAGGCATGGATCCCCGATAAATAAACCGTTGCATTCTAGTGAGGTTTCGCGCGCCCTGCGCTAAGTGCGCCGTACGGGCGCAACGCACCTTATCGAATCGATTCGAGCACGCGCTCGACGGCGCGCGCGATCGCGAGCAACGCATCGTCGGCATGCGGGGCAGCCGCCAACATCAGGCCGACCGGCGCTTGCCCGCGCGGGTGGCAGGGTAGCGAGACGGCGCACGCGTCGAGCATATTGAAGACGGTGGGGTTGCGCAGCACGAGCGCGTTGAGGCGGGCATAGGCGGCTTCGTCGGCGTCGCAGTCGGCAACGCGCGGCGGCACGATCGGCACCGTCGGCGCGACGATGGCGTCGAAGCGACGCCATAGCGTGTGCTGCGCCGTGTCGAGCAAAGCAGCGCGCTCGGCCAGCAAGTCGACGTAGTCGGCCGCATGGGCCGGCTCGGCCTTCTTGATGCGAGAGAGCACGCGCGGATCGTAGAGATCGGCGTGCTTTTCGATCAGCGGCCGATGCCACGCGTAAGCCTCCATCCCCGAAAAGCCGAAGCGGTTCATCCTCGGCAGCCGCTCGAGCGGCGCGAAGTGGACATCGGCGAGGATGGCGCCGGCCGCTTCCAAGTGCTTCGTCGCCGCTTCGACAGCCGCGGCGACCGCCGGCTCCACATCGTCGGTGACGTAATGCGTGAGAATGCCCAGGCGCAGGCCTTCCAGCGGACGCGCGTCTGGCACCTGGGGCTCGAGCCCGGCGAGGATGCGGTCGACCAGCGCGCAGCATGAGACGGACACGCCGATCGGGCCGAACGAATCCAACGTGGTGGACAGCGGCACCGCCCCTTGCCGGGGGATCCGGCTTGCGGTGGGCTTGAAGCCGGTGAGCCCGCAGAGCGCGGCGGGAATGCGGATCGAGCCGCCCGTATCGCTGCCGAGCGCGACAGCGGCCATGCCGTCGGCGACCGACGCCGCCGCGCCCGATGACGATCCGCCGGCGATGCGGGCCTCGCCGGGCTCGCCCCGGCGATAGGGGGACAGCGGCGTACCGTAATGCGGATTGAGGCCGAGCCCGGAATACGCGAACTCGGTCATGTTCGTGCGCCCGACGATGACTGCGCCGGCGCGCCGCAGACGCGCCACGGCCGGCGCATCGGCGCCGGCGGGCGGTGCGTCCGCCAGCACGCGCGAACCGGCGCGTGTGACCTGGCCTTCGACATCGAACAAGTCCTTCACGGACACCGGGATGCCGGCCAGCGGCGACAGCACCGTGCCGGCGGCCCGCAAGCGATCGAGCGCATCGGCGCTCGCGCGGGCGCGCTCGGCATCCACTTCGAGAAAGACGGTCGATCCTTGCCCTGCCGGATCGGCGATGCGTTCGAGCGCGGTTTCGACGAGCGCGCGGCTGGTCGTGCGGCCGGCCGCCAAAGCGGCGGCGAGTTCGGCGAGGGGCGGGAACGGAGCGAAATCGGTAGTCATGGAATATCGCGACGAAGCTTTTGAAACTGCGTGAAGGGAAGGCCGACGCCGGAGCCTAACGCCGAAACCGCGCGGGGCGAGGGGGCGGCAATGGGCCGGCATGCGCATTGCGGGGTAGCCAGTCTTTGGCCGCATTGTAGCTGCTGCCCCCGAAGCGCGGGACGCAGCGATGGTGGTCAACTCGGGCCAGCGCGCCGACCGACTGTTACCGGATGTTCCGCGGTAATTTGCGACGGATCGTGGCGCTGGCGGATAATGGACCCCCTTTTATCGTTTTGCGTGCGAGACGCGCTTGCCATCGTCATGAGCGAAAACACGCCGCCGAACGCCGGCCGCCCCGGCTCCGATTCTTCCTCATCGTCCGCCGCCGCGACGGATTCGCCAGGCGGGGCGCCCGCAGCGGCTGCGGCCCCTGTTCCACCGGCGGCTCCCGGCGCGGATGCGCCTTCGCTGCCGCCGATCCTGGCATCGGACGAATCGTCGGCGAGCGCCGCGTCGCGTGCGTCGACCGATGCGCTGGAATCGGCCTCGGCAGTCGAGCCGGCGCCAGTTGCCACGCCCACGGCGCAACAAGCCGACGCGGCCCAAGCGCGGGCGTCCGCGGCGACGGAAACTGCCGCTCAGGAGCTCGCGGCTCAGACGGCGCATGCGTCAGCCGCGCCGCGCACATCAGGCGCGTCCGCTTCGCCGGGCGCGCCGCCGCCGGGTTTCGGCGCGCCGCCCGATTTCGACACGCCGCGTCCGCCCCCACCTGGCGCCGTGGCGCAGACACAGCCCGCTTACCTGCGGCAAAACGACTCAGCCTGGTCGGTGCTGGGCCGCACCATCGCCGCGCGGGCCCGTCAGTTATTCGACCGAGCGGGGCAGCGCATTACGCAGCGCACGTTGCGTATCGGCGTGTCGGCGCGGATTTTTCACCCCGAGCCTGGTGCGCGCGGGCTCCGCGGTAAAACGCTGCAGTACCTCGAGGAATCGGTCGCGCACTGGGTGATGTCGCGCGACGTGATGGTCTTCATGATCCCCACCGTCGGCCATCAGGGGATGCTGCACCCGAGCAACATCCGGTTGCGCGATTATGCGAAGCACCTCGACGGCCTGCTGCTGCAGGGCGGGGCCGATGTCTCTCCGCAAACCTACGCGGCCAGCGACATGCGGGCCGAGTGGCCCGGCGATCGCGTGCGCGACATGTACGAACTCGAGCTGCTCTACGAATTCATCGAATCGGGCAAACCGGTGCTTGGCGTTTGTCGCGGGTGCCAACTCATCAATGTCGCGTTCGGCGGCACGCTTTACCAAGACATCGCGACCGAAGTGCCGACCGCAGGCATTCACGTCAACGAGTTCTACGACCAGCATCGGCACTCTGTGCGCTTTCCCGACGGTTCATCGCTCGCGAGCATGTTTCCGGGGCGTCGCGAGGCCGTCGTCAACTCGATCCATCATCAGGCGGTGAAGACGCTAGGACGCGATCTCAACGTCGAAGCGGTGTCATCGGCGGACGGACTCATCGAAGCGGTTCGCTATCGACGCGCGCCGTTCGTGGTGGGCGTGCAATGGCATCCCGAATTTCACCGCGCCGGCGGGCCCGAGTTGCTCGATTGCACACCAATACTGGACACGTTTCTGCGCGCAGCTCGCGAGACGCGATTCTGAGCGCGTGAGCCGTGTCGACCCCCAATGCAAAAAGTGTTGACACGTTTCAGTGGTTTATACATAATCTCGCTTCTCCGGCACACACGGGTTAGCAAGTGAGCCGGGAAAGCAAACTGCGGGAGTAGCTCAGTTGGTAGAGCGCAACCTTGCCAAGGTTGAGGTCGCGAGTTCGAGACTCGTCTCCCGCTCCAGTTTCGATAGGCGTGT